>OJDZ01000074.1_pt1 | contig 61995 bp, 53 predicted proteins | sample 1592981 | NCBI WGS metagenome assembly OJDZ01 (sample SAMN05416851, study PRJEB24817) | seawater metagenome | isolation source: Sea water | place: Canada:Atlantic | collected 2013-07
GCACGACCTTGCCAAGGTCGGGGTCGCGAGTTCGAATCTCGTTTCCCGCTCCAAATTTTTCAGACACCTCGAAAATTGAAACTTATCTAGCTGTTTCGATGCGACCCCTAATGGGCCCGCGACCGAGTGTCGGCCAGTTAGCAAATCTCGTTTCCCGCTCCAAATTTTTCAGACACCTCAAAATTGGAACTTACCTAGTTGTTTCGATGCGACCCCTAATAGGCCCGCGACCGAGTGTCGGCCATTGCTTCGCAACGAGTTCAAATCTGTTTCCCGCAGCAGCCTGTTTACTTCATTTTCATAAATTGACGATTAGTGTATTCATACTAAATGCATCAATATGCATCGTGACTTGCCTTTTATTGGTGCGCTAAAAATGTAGTTTTCGTTATTCTTCGCGTTTTCTCTGCACTCTGTCTCTACTTAATGCTGATTTAAAATGGCTTAAACCCTCTTAATTGCACAAAAATAGTGCGTTCGATGTTTTTCTTGGTTGATCAATTGCATATTCAATAGATTTTTATAAATAAGTATGCATAATCCCCAGCCTTTATGGGCTGTCGCTGTGTAAAAGTGAACATATACTGGGCACAGTGCTTGCTAAACCATAAATGCTAAAAGTAAATAAATATAACTTTCTGGGTAAAACCAGAAAAAATACCAGACAAAAAATGATAGTACACCACGTGAGCACCTTAATGTTGCTTACTGTAGAGGTACGCATAATCAGTCTTACTGCCGGTAGCTATCACTAAGAATAGTGGCTTAAACAGACAAGAAAATATTCGGAGAAACACACATGGCTTTTGATTTATCAAAGCGCAATAACATTTCTGTACTAGCATTTGCCGTATCGTCGGCATTGGCCGTAAGTGCAGGAGCAGTTCAGGCTCAGGAAGAGACTGAAGTTAAAGAACGGGAAGTTGAAAAAGTAGTGGTAACCGGTTCTCGTGTTGCGCAAGATTCATCATTAAGTGCGGCAAGCCCAGTCTTGGCCATTAACGCGGGCGACATTAAAACTTCAGGTCAAATCGACCTTGGTGCCATGCTGCGTGAGTCTCCACAGCTACAGGCTTCACTTCCTGGCTCATTTTCAGCGTTCAGCGGTACGCCACTAGGTGCAAGTTTATTAGACTTACGTAACCTAGGTAGTGAAAGAACCCTAGTCATGGAAAACGGTCGCCGCCATGTTTCTGGTATTGAAGGAACAGGCTCAGTTGATGTTAATGCGCTATCAACTGCACTGCTTCGCAATGTAGAGGTATTAACGGGTGGTGCGTCAGCGGTATACGGCGCCGATGCGGTTACCGGTGTTGTTAACTTCAATATGCGCGACGGCGCATCGTTTGATGGCTTAGAAGTTCGTACGCAAACCGGTGTTACTGATGATGGCGATGCCAATGAATTCTTCTTATCATTAGCAAACGGTTTTACGAGCGATCGCGGTGACCTTGTTTTTGCCGTTGAATATCAAGAAACCAGCCCCGTATTTGCTCGCGACAGAGACTTTGCGGGTTCAGGTTTATTCTCTCAAGTCGCTAACTCAGCGGCTACTCAGGAAGCTTTTGGTGTAGATGCTCGCTTTGATAATACATGGGTACCTAATTATCGCCTGCCTATTTCAAGTGATCGCGGTGTAATTTCACTCACTGGCAGTGCATTTTTTGACGTACTTGATTCTGGCGGTGCTGCAGGTTGTGCCACTATCGGCTCACAAATGATCCCAACCTGTCAGGTAATTGGTGAAGACGGTAATTTACGTGCCTACAACCCAGGCGATGTCTATGTGGGTGCCTTTGATGCAAGTGGCGGTGACGGTGTTCCTGCATCCCCTGATAGCGAATTGATTCTGCCTGAATCTAAGCGTTTGTTAGTTCAAGCGGTGTCTAACTATGAAGTAAATGATTTTATAAACTTCTTTGTTGATGCTAAGTTTGTTTCAAGTGAAACAAAGGAAACCAACCAAGTAAACGGCTTTAACGATGATATTCCAATCTCGTTAGACAACCCGTTTGTACCTAGTGCGCTACTTGCTCAAATCAATCAGCTTAATGGTGAGGGAGAAAGCGTCAATTTGGTAATGTCTCGCGACGTTCTAGATTTCAATGCAACCTCAAACCCTGAAGCCGAGCGCAAAACGTTCCGTATAGTCACTGGCTTCGACGGTTACATTCCTAATACCGAATTAGAATACGAAGTATTTTATAACTACGGTCGTACGGATGCTGATATTACATCCAGAGTTCGTTTAGAAGACCGCTATTTCGCAGCTATAGATGCGGTAACAGACCCAACAACTGGCGAAACCGTGTGTCGTTCAGATTTAGACGGTTCTGCACTGCCACCAACGTCACCATTTCCTACGGTTAATGGCAACTTTGGTTTTAATACTTTCCAACCTGGTGACGGATCGTGTGTGCCGGTAAACCTATTCGGTAAAGACTCTGTTAGTGCCGAGGCCGCTGCGTTTATTTTCCAGCCGGCGACGTCGCAAAACGAAATTGAACAAGAGAACTTCCTTGCTGTTATATCAGGTAACTCGTCTGATTTATTTGAACTACCAGCCGGTCCAGTATCGTTTGCGTTAGGTTACGAATGGCGTCGTGAAACAAGTACTTTTACACCAGACCCTTATTCTGCATCTGGCCTGACATTTGGCACACTAGATTCACGCAGTGGACCAACGAACGCATCAAATGGCCAATACGATGTTTCAGAATATTTTGTAGAAGCCACTATTCCACTATTAGAGGGAATGGATTTCGCCGAGCGTCTTGAGCTTCGTACCGCATACCGTAGTTCAGACTACGACCCATACGGCACTCATGATGCGTGGACAGTGGGTTCGGTATGGTCTCCTGTAGAAACCTTCAGTGTGCGTACTACGTACTCTGAAGCAGTACGTGTTCCAAATATAAACGAAGCATTTGCTCCAACGTTTGCTGCAACCCTTGGTGCAGGTGACGACCCATGTAACCAAAACTTTATTGAAGCGGGTTCAGAATTCCGCGAAGCAAACTGTATTGCATTAATCGGCGATAGCGTCGCCGACGGCTCATATGATTCAACTAACTTCTTGTCGGCCTTCGTCGCTGGAACCACAGGTGGTAACCCAGACTTATCACCAGAAGAAGCGGAAACCATTACGATAGGTACAGTGTGGATGCCCGCTGGCGAATTGGACGGTTTGTTTGATGGGCTAGTATTCACGCTCGATTATTACAACATCCAAATTGATGGACTTATCGACAGCCTAACTGGGTTTGACATTGCGTCTAACTGCGTTGATGCACCAACGATCAACAACCAGTTTTGCGATGCGGTAGACCGAAATGCAACTAACGGTTCTATTTCTAACTTCCGCTCAGGGTTTATCAACCTAGCAGCAGTGGAAACTTCAGGAATCGATTTCCGTGTTGATTATGGTTTTGACTTAGCTGAATTAACCGACACAGACTCTCGTTTAAACTTTACCCTTAACGGCACCAACTTCCTTAAGAATGACGAAGTTCGCGACGTGTCGGCACCGGATGAAGTGACTGATGTACTTGGCACATTTAGTCGCCCAGAGTGGATAGTGAACATGAACGTTGATTATTTAATTGGCGATTTTGTTATCGGATGGCAAGGGCGTTACGAAAGTTCGCAATTACTTCCGGGGTTAGAGAATCAAGATATTGAAAACAACCCTGACTTCGTCAGCATTACATCTACAGGTTCTGCGCTAGTTCACGACTTTTCTGTATCTTATACCTTTGACGATTCGCTAGAAGTTTACGGTGGTGTGAATAATGCGTTCGAAGAAGACCCGTATTTAGGTACGCTTTCTCGTCCAGCAGGCCCTCGAGGACGTTTCTTCTTCCTTGGTCTGAATTACAACATGTAATCTAGGTGAGATAAATAACAGCCCCGCCACGAAAGTGCGCGGGGCTTTTTTGTCTCATTGCTTTTAACCGAATCAAACGCTACTCTTGCTGGTCTAACCAGATGTGTGCTTGCTGTTACAAGATGCCAGCTCAATTTTTAACATACGCGTATACCGTTGCTTCGGAACACTGAATACTATGTCCAATAACTACGTACTAAACACCTACAATAAATTTCTTAAACTGCCTTTCGGTAAAAAGCTGTTCAGTTGGTACTCTGCTCGAAGAGCGCCTTATTTCTCTACCGTATCGCCTTTAATTACCGACGTCAGACCGAATTATTGTGAGGTCAATCTTAAGAAGCGTAAAGCAATAGAAAACCATATCGGCACGGTGCATGTTATTGCAATTTGTAACGGACTAGAAATGGCGATGGGGTTTATGTGCGAGGCATCTATTCCTAAATATTTGCGGTGGATTCCTAAAGGTATGGAAGTGAAGTACCCAGCAAAAGCAGACTCCGATATACGTTGTGTTGCCGAAGTGCCAGAAGATGCATGGAAGCCCGGTAACCTGCCTATTTCAGTAAAAGCATACAACAAAGAGGGCACAGTAGTGGTTGATGGAACTATTACTGTGTGGATAAGTGAGAAACGGTAAAAAAGCGTTTCATCAACCGTGATTTAGAGGGCCGCATTTGCGGCCTTTTCTGTCTTCAAACCACCTTAATATATTAAGTTTTTACTACCGTGTATTTTCGGTTTGACAGCCGCTATAAACCAAACTAAACCTATCGATAGATGTCAGGTAAAAAGTCTATTGCATAGCTGAGCGCGTGTGTTGCCAGCTACCACCAAGCTAACATGTGTTGAACGGGGTGAATATGGCGGTTATGACGAAAGAGCAGGTAGTGGGTAAATTGTTTGTGGATAAAAAAAATTACCCGTATGGCTTTGCCCGTTCCGGTGATTTCTCTATTTCAGAGAGCAAACTTCTGCAGTCTACAGGGGGATTATTTGCAGCGCTTGTAGATGGCCACATAACGCCCGAAAATGATGAAGAGCAATCCTACCTCGAATCAGCACTAGGCCATCGCGAGCCAGCAACGCCTCAAGAGAGGGTGTGGTTAAAGTATCAACGACGCATAAATCGACCAAAAGCAGCGAGTATTTACGGTTCTCAAAAACCAATTCTTGAGGATGGCGATGATGGAAGCGATACAACCATAAGTGATAATAGCGACCTTGATGTAGACATATCAGATTAAGTCGTGTCTACCTTTACCCTATACCTGTGCACAAGATGTATTGATCCTAATAAATGTTAAATCAATGTAAAACTCTATCCTAATTTAGGTTGCAAGCTCGCTGTATTCGAAATATTTATCCTAAAAATCCTCGTTATTGGGATATATATCTCACTTTTCCTCAATTTGGTGTTTTATCTTCCTAATAGCTTCGATATAGTCCAGACATGGTCAACGAAAGCTGACAATACATAACCTTTTATGGGAGATACAACAGTGAAAATGATGTCGGGCGCAGCCATGGTGGTTGAAGCGCTAAAAGATGTAGGAGTGACTCATGTATTCGGCTACCCAGGTGGAGCCGTACTAGACATTTACGATGCGTTATATGCGCAAGAAGATGTCAAACATGTCCTCGTGCGTCATGAACAGGCAGCCGCACATATGGCGGATGGGTATGCACGTTCAACTGGCAAAACCGGCACCGTTCTCGTCACCTCAGGTCCAGGGGCAACAAACACGATCACCGGTATAGCCACAGCCTATATGGATTCAATTCCTATGGTTGTGCTGTCAGGGCAAGTACCGTCTATGCACATTGGTGAAGACGCATTCCAAGAAACGGACATGGTTGGGTGCTCGCGCCCTATCGTTAAGCACAGCTTTCTTGTTAAGCGTTCAGTGGATATCCCAGAGGCGATTGCTAAGGCTTATTATATTGCAAACACGGGGCGTCCTGGCCCTGTTGTGGTTGATTTACCAAAAGACTTGGTGAGTGTGGCAGATGAACATCCCTATGTATTCCCAAGCGATGTTACTATGCGCTCATATAACCCCACTGAAAAAGGCCACCCAAAGCAGGTTAAAAAAGCGGTAGAGTCACTACTTAAGGCCGAGCGCCCCATACTTTATGTTGGCGGCGGTGCAGTAGCATGCGATGCATCAAGTAAAGTGATTGAATTGGCAGAAAAGCTCAATGCTCCTGTAACTTGTACACTTATGGGTTTAGGTGCAATGCCAGGCACGCACAAGCAGTTTATCGGTATGTTGGGCATGCACGGCACCCTTGAAGCCAACAAATCGATGCACAATGCCGATTGTATTATTGCATTGGGGGCTCGATTTGATGACCGCGTGACAAACAATGTGGACAAGTTCTGTCCCCATGCAGACATTATTCACGTAGATATCGACCCAGCGTCAATCTCAAAAACCGTAAACGCACACATTCCTGTTGTGGGCTCGGTAGATAAAGTATTGGATCAAATTCTTAGCCAAGTAGATAAGAAAGACTTATCACATCAGCCAGAGAAGCTTGCCGATTGGTGGGAACAAATTGCAACATGGCGTGCAAAGACGTGTTTGAATTACGAGCAAGGCGAGGAAGTCATAAAGCCTCAGCGCGTTATCGAGACCTTGTACAAACATACCGATGGAAAAGCGTTTGTGAGTTCAGATGTTGGCCAACATCAAATGTTTGCGGCATTGTATTATCAATACGACAAACCTCGTCAGTGGATAAATTCAGGTGGCCTTGGCACCATGGGCTTTGGCTTGCCAGCGGCCATGGGCGTTCAGTTTGCTCACCCTAAAGCCACATCGGTTGTAGTCACTGGTGACGGTAGTATTCAAATGAATATTCAAGAGTTGTCTACCTGCTTGCAGTACAACCTACCAATTAAGATTATTTCGTTGAACAACCGTGCCCTTGGAATGGTTCGCCAATGGCAAGATATGATTTATAAAGGTCGCCACTCGCATTCCTACATGGATTCTATGCCTGACTTCGTTAAGCTTGCTGAGGCCTATGGGCATGTTGGTATTAAGGTCGACAAGTTAGAAGACCTAGATGCAGCGATGGAAAAATGCTTTAGCTATACAGATAGACTTGTATTTATGGACATTGCCATCGATCAAAACGAACACGTATATCCAATGCAAATTAAGTACGGCGCCATGGATGACATGCGCTTGAGCAAGACGGAGCGAACCTGATGAAACGCATTATTTCAGTATTAATGGAAAACGCCCCTGGCGCACTATCACGTATTGTTGGTGTATTCTCACAGCGTGGATATAACGTTGATTCGTTATGTGTAGCGCCTACAGACGATTCAAGCTTGTCTCGTTTAACGATTATCACCCACGGGGATGATAAGGTGATAGAGCAGATCACCAAGCAGGTGAACAAGCTTATCGACGTACTTAAAGTGGCCGATTTAACGGAAAATACGCACATTGAGCGCGAACTGATGTTAATCAAGGTCGCTACTCGTACAGAGTCAGTGCGCGCAGAAGTGAAGCGTAATTCAGATATATTTCGTGGTCGTATTCTCGATGTGAATGCCAACAACTACACCATTGAGATTACCGGTACTACCGATAAGCTCGACGCGTTTGCCGCCACTATGGGGCAATGTGCTGAGGTGATTGAATCTTCACGAACCGGCGTGTGCGGTTTAGCGCGGGGTGATAGAGCACTTCGTCCTTAATATTTATCGGCTTTCGCTGCTAATGACTGGCAGCACAGAAACGATAAAAGAAAGAAGGCCAGTTGATAAAAACTGGCCTTTTTATTTGCCAATCAAAAAAGTCCGACCTCATTAATTGCCTGAGTTGCCGCCGTAGTAGGCTTCTACTCTAAGGGCCACACCTAAAGACGCTGAAAAGTTATCTTCGCGAAGTAATAGAACGAAGGGCTCTACATCGAAATACAACCAGTCTCTAATCGTGTTAGAGCGCCATCTTAATCCACCATACACCTCCTCTACGCGATAATTTGGCTGACTCAGTCCTTCTACCATCAAGTGCGGAATTAACGCGTTGTGGTTGTTAATAGAATAAAGGTGCTGAATTTCATGTCGCCAAAACCAGTCGTTGGTTTCATCGCGATAGAAAAAGCGATTGTTTTGTCTCACAAGGTGCTGTGGGCTAATATCGTACTGAAAGGCAGCGCCTATCTCTGCACCAAGTCTGTCCCTGGTAAAATAATACAACTCAGCATCATACAGCATGGCCAATTTATTGGTGAAAGCTAGGGCATCCCGATACCTTGCTCGGGTATACAGTTGGTCCCGTCGTCCGGCTCCTACTCTAAAAGAGTAGTGTGAATTCTGGTCTGGGCGAAAGCGCAGGGCAATGGTGGTCTGGTCGCGATTATTATTGGCGGTATCTCTGGCGGCTCGAATTGATGAGTCTTGGGTTTCATCTTCATTGTCACTTAACAAAAGGTCAACGCGCTCTTCAAGTGCCGGAAGCTTTACGCGGATCCTAAAACGTAAATCTGTGTCAGCAAAATCCCCAGAACGAGGTTCCCACGCAAGCTGAATACGCCCCTCGGCACGGGCCTGTTCACCAAGCTGTTTTGCACCTGAGTCGCCACTGTGAAACCAACCATCAAACTGCTTTACAGTAAAATCCATGGAGTCAGTAAAACTGCGCTGCCAGATATCAAACCACTGCTCGTCAAAATGATGTTCATGAACGTCATTGGCCTCATTGGACTGATGGGTTTGCAGGCTGGCGCTGCTTTGTGATTGCTCATGGTTACTGACCGCATCTACATTACGTTTGGCCGTCTCTATGTTGGTTTGTAGCGGCGAAAAGTTGACAAGCATTAGGTGACATAACACAGTTACCGCACAGGTCATTAACGACTAACCCCTTGTTAGCAATCGTGATGTTAGGTGCTTAAATTAGCAAACCTTTGTAATACAAAGAATGAAACGGTAAGTACAAAACGTCAATGATTATTCGATAAGATAAATATTCAGGTGAAAGGAACGGCTCGCGGTGGCATACTGGTGCCATTGACGTTGGGGAGATAAATTTTATGGGTGGAATTAGTATTTGGCAGTTGCTGATAATACTGGTTATTGTAGTGTTACTTTTTGGTACAAAACGCCTTAAAGGTATCGGCACCGACTTAGGTAGTGCCATCAAAGGTTTCAAAAAAGAAATCACTGAAGACGATAAAGATGCAGACTTCGACCAAAAAAAACAGGTTGAAGAGCAGCGCTCGACTGACTCAGTATCCACAAAAACAGAAAGCGACGTTAAAGATAAGTCCTAATGTTTGATATTGGCTTTTGGGAGTTATTGGTCATTGGCGTTCTGGCCCTACTAGTGCTAGGTCCAGAACGGTTGCCCGGTGCCATGCGTTCTACTATTAATACTATTCGCGGCGTGCGTAATATGGCAACTGGCTTTAAGCAAGAAGTTGAGCATCAATTGCGCGTGCACGAATTGCATGAAAATCTTAAGAAAGCGGAACAGCAAGGGCTTAAAGATCTCTCACCAGAACTTGAACAAAGTGTTGATGAGTTGAAAAAAGCGGCTGAGTCGGTTCAAGAACCCTATAAAAAGCAATAGATGTCTGACGCTAACAACTTACTATCTCATTTAATTGAATTACGCAGCAGAATTCTAAAGGCGCTATTGAGCGTGCTGGTGGTTTTCCTGTGCTTGGCTGCGTTTGCGCAAGATTTGTATCAGCTTTTGGCTATGCCGCTTTTAAATGCAATGCCAGAAAATGCCACAATGATTGCCACTGACGTTGCCTCACCGTTTTTCGCGCCGTTTAAACTTACCTTGGTGCTATCCTTTTTTATCGCCATTCCTTACGTGCTTTATCAAGTGTGGGGCTTCGTGGCGCCAGGTCTTTACCGTAATGAAAAGCGTTTGGTGGCGCCATTGTTGTTATCAAGCACCTTACTCTTTTATGCGGGTATGGCCTTTGCGTACTTTGTGGTTTTCCCCATTGCCTTTGCCTTTTTCACGAGTGTGGCCCCCGAGGGCGTTACGGTAAGCACCGATATTTCAAGCTACCTTAACTTCGTGTTAAAACTGTTTTTCGCTTTTGGCGTGTCTTTTGAAATACCCATCGCTATTATTCTATTGTGTTGGACCGGTGTTACAGACGCCAAATCACTACGTGCTAAACGCCCATTTGTGGTGGTTGGTGCGTTTGTTGTCGGCATGCTGCTTACCCCGCCGGACATTATCTCGCAAACTTTATTGGCAATCCCCATGTGGTTTCTATTTGAAGTGGGCGTGATCATAGGCGGACTATACGCTGGAAAGGCCAAAGACGCAGATGAACCCGAGCAAGACGAAGCAGAAAACAAAATTTCAGACGACGTTTAATTCATTAATAACAAAAGGGATAAAAATGAAATCACGAGCCATTACTTTGATCTCACTGCTTGCAGCGTTAGGTACATTTTCGGTGCAGGCTGAAAGTATTAGCAAAGCAATCGAAAAATGTCGCGGCACTGAAAACAGCCTAAAGCGCCTTATGTGTTACGACCGTATGGCAAAATCTATAAGCCAGTACGACGACGTTGACATGCAAATAAGTGATGTACCGGCTATTCCTCGAGCAACTCCAAAGCCAGCCGTCACCAAAGTACCGGCGGTTCGCCCTACCGTTGCTGCTGCGCCGCAAGAAATGGAAGAGCAAGACCCTGAAGCGTCTTTCGGCTTAGATAAAAAGCGCACTCCAGCTGATGACGTATCTGAAGTTGCACTAACGGTTGCTGAAGTGTCTAAAGGCACCCGTGGAAAGCAAGTCATTACCTTTAATGACGGCTCACAGTGGCAACAAGTGGATAATACCTATTTGAAATTAGAAACAGGGCAGGGCGTTACTATCGAAAAGGGCCTATTTGGTGCATTCTTTCTAGGCGTTGATGGCATAAATAAACGTTTAAAAGTAAAACGACTGAAGTAAATGACCTTATTCGATGCTGGTGTCAATCTGCTAGACAGGCGCTTCGATGCCAGCGAAGTTATTCAACGTGCCTTCGAGGCAGGCGTTGAAAAATTATGTGTAATTACCACTCATCCAGATGAGTGGGAGCCTGCTTATCAGCTATATCTAAAGTTCCCTCAAATACTGTGTTACGCCATTGGCGTGCATCCTCACCACGCAAAAGACGTTACCGACCAATCATTAATTCAACTTGAGCAGTTAGCGCAGCGTGAAGGCTGTGTAGCCATAGGCGAATGCGGCTTAGACTTTAACCGCAACTTTTCTGCACAAGACACCCAATTGTCGGTGTTTGATGCTCAGCTTGCTATTGCAGTTAAACTGCAAAAGCCCGTTTATCTGCACGAGCGCGATGCGTTTGAACCACAGATGGGGCTGTTAACTCAATATATTCCTCAGTTGCCAGGCGGCATTGCTCACTGTTTTACTGGCACGGTGGAACAGGTTAATGCCTATTTGTCTCTCGGTTTGTACATTGGGATCACGGGGTGGGTATGTGATGAAAAGCGGGGCGACGCGCTAAGAGAGGCGGTAAAAAATATTCCCAAAGACAGGCTTATTTTTGAAACTGACGCTCCCTATCTCTTTCCAAAAACATTAAGACCAAGAAAGCGAAATAACGAGCCAGCCTTTTTGCCTCACATTGTGAGGGAGGTTAGCGAGATGTTAGCACTATCTGAAGAGCAGCTAAGCGAATACAGTTTCACTAACAGCTGCACTTTGTTTTCCATAGGCTGAGAACGGTTGATGCAAATTCACACAGACAAGCTACGTAATTATGATGTTGGTTTGCTGGTAACTGCCATCGTTGCTGTTGTGCTTTTTATATCACTGTTTTTAAATATATCCCCCAACTCGTCGCAGCCCTCGCATTACTCACAATTAAAATATCGTTTTGCATCACCTGACGAGCTAAATTTTGAGAATGTGGACCAAGTACCATCCAACCAATGGATGCCCGCTGCATCGCCCGTCAATTTAGGAATGAGTGACAAAGCCGTGTGGTTTTCAATGGTCATTGAGCCCACTCAAAGCCCAGATAGCAAATATTTGCTGCATATCGACTATGCCTTATTAGATGAACTCGACGTAGGCATATTTGAGAATATTAGTTCGGCGCCCGTTGTTACTTACTCTGCTGGAGATACACAAACGGCGGAAAACCGTCCGTTTCAACACGTAAAGCCACTTTTTCCGTTGCCGTCTAGCCAGTTTTCACAGCAGGTTTTTATTAAAGTAAAAACCTCGGGAACGATCCGGTTACCCATTCGTATTTGGAAAGAAAGTGAATTCATTCAGTTCACCGCCAATCGAAATGCTGCATTAGGTGTCTTCTTTGGAATACTGATTGCGATGGGAATAAGCAATTTATTCCTCACCGTCACTACTGGGAGTAAGTCTTTTTTCCTCTACTCCGGCTACGTTTTTTGCCTAGCCCTCACCATTGCCACACTTCAAGGTTATGGTTTTACCTATCTTTGGTCGGGTAGCCCTTGGTTTCAAGGTAAAGCCGCCGTTATTTTTGCCAGTGCCACCATCATGTTTGGCAGCATGTTTACTCGTAGCTTATTGCCCATAAAGAAATACAGTATTCTGTTGGACAAAATAATGCGCGGCATTGGTTGGCTATGTGGGGCAAGCATCGTTGCCAGTGTGTTACTGCCTTATTCAATTATGATCAAAATTTTCTTAGTGGCCTTGAGCATTATCGTCTCTTTCACGTTGCTATTAGGCGCGTGGATGGCCACTAAAGGCGAAGTGATAGCTCGATACTTTACCATTGCTTGGGGCTTTTTACTGATAAGCGCCTTAGCGGCAAGTTTTGACAATTTAAACCTAGTCCACCTGCCATTAACGTCTAATACGTTACTCATTATTGGTGGTGCAGTTGAAACGCTTATTCTGGCGTTAATCTTGGCGATTAATTTCAGCCACAGCAGAGATACACTGATAAACGCTAAGCAATTTGCATTAGAGCAAGAGAAGCAGGCCAACACGGCCAAAGAGCACTTGCTAACCATGCAGCAACGTCATCAAGAAGATTTGGAGTACAAAGTTGAAGAGCGTACCCTAGAGCTTGAGGTTACGTTGCGAGAGCTCTCTGAAGTGAACCAAGAGCTAGAGCGACTCAACGCAGTAGACCCGCTTACAGGCGCTCACAACCGCCGTCACTTTGATAAAAGCCTGCGCGCACAGGGGCGACGAAGTCGCAGAGAGCAAATACCGCTCTCGTTGATTATTCTCGATATTGATCACTTTAAGCAAATTAACGATAAATTTGGTCATGATGCCGGTGATGAGTGTTTAAAGCATATGACACACCTCTTTCAAAAACATATTCATCGCCCTAGCGATGATTTATGTCGAATTGGGGGCGAAGAGTTTGCTGTTATCTTACCTAATACCGATCTCCAAGGCGGTAAATTCATTGCCGAAAGTCTGCTAACAGCGTTGGCATCTGAACCACTGAGTTATGAAGGCGATGAAATAAACCTTACTGCCAGTGCCGGCGTAGCAACTGCTATTATGCATGATGAAGATCAGGCTCAACACTTATTCAGACTTGCCGACTCACTGTTGTATAAAGCAAAGCAGAGTGGGCGAAACAAAGTAATATCTCAACAACTGCAGGACTAACTATGACCACTTCGTTTCCCAATCGCCGAATGCGCAGACTTCGAGCTAAAGATGCTCTGCGTGGACTCGTTGCTGAGAACGCACTTTGCGTAGATGATTTAATTTACCCCGTATTCGTATTGCCTGGGCAAGACTCACGAGAGGCCGTCCCCTCAATGCCAGGCGTAGAGCGTCTTTCTCTCGACCTTTTATTGGAAGAAATGAAAAAGTGGGTTGGGCTAGGCATTCGCACATTTGCCCTTTTTCCCGTTACGCCAATGACATTAAAAACAGACTGTGCAAAAGAAGCGTTTAACCCTGATGGTTTAACGCAAACAACACTTCGCGCGATAAAAAAAGCGTACCCAGACATCATGCTAATGTCTGATGTTGCTCTCGACCCATTTACGTCTCACGGCCAAGATGGCCTCATTGATAGCGATGGGTATGTGGTCAACGATGAAACGGTGGAAGTATTGGTAAAGCAGGCTTTATCTCATGCCGAAGCTGGCGCTGATATTGTGGCACCATCAGATATGATGGATGGACGCATAGGTCAAATTCGCCAGGCGCTAGAAAGCAACGGATATGTAAACACGTGTATTATGGCCTACTCAGCCAAGTACGCTTCGTCTTACTACGGGCCCTTTAGAGATGCCGTCGGCTCAGCTGCCAATATTAAAGGCGGCAATAAAAAAACCTATCAAATGGACCCTGCAAACTCCGATGAAGCCATTCATGAAATTGCCCTAGATATCGAAGAGGGTGCAGACATGGTAATGGTGAAGCCAGGCATGCCATATTTAGATATAGTGCGTCGCTGTAAAGATGAGTTTAGCGTGCCTACGTTTGCTTATCAGGTAAGCGGCGAGTACGCCATGCACCAAGCGGCTTTTGCCAACGGTTGGTTAAACGAAGATGAGGTGGTACTGGAATCGTTATTGGCATTTAAACGTGCCGGTGCCGATGGTATTTTGACTTACTTCGCCCCCAAAGCAGCAGAGCTATTGCGCAATAGTAATAAATAACACGTTAGGCATGAGTACAAACAAAAAGAGCTGCTTTAAAGCGGCTCTTTTCTTATGAAGTAATTTTTTTCTTATGTAGTGGCCTTACCTAACATCGCTCATTACAAACAAACCAGCTCACATCCTGCTTTGTGCTGCAGCCAGCACTCATTGGCTAGCTCGGCATTAATTAAAGGGTGAGACTTCAACCAACCTTCTGGAAAGGTAAGCGTCCACTTATCACCTTCACACAACAGTTTTACATCGGGAATATGCTTGTTTTGTCTGCGTAAACACAGCACCACGGCAATGCGTAAAACCCGAAGTAACCCTTTAAGCATAGGGCGGTAATCTTGGTGATAATTATCAAATATATCACTGGCAACATTTAACCGATGCTGAGACACAAGCTCTCTAATTGCTGAGCGCTGTAAACGGGTGAAGCCTGGTAAATCAATATAACTGAGTATATAGGCACCGTGTTCATGATGGCGCTTGTACTCAATATGCAGGCCAATTTCGTGAAGCTCTGCGGCTGCGCCTAAAATTGTCTCGGTATCGAGGTGACAAATATTCTGTTGACCACATAGTTGATAGCACAGCGACAGCGCCACTTGCTTTACCGTAGCTGCGTGAGCCGTGTCGATGTGGTAACGCTGTTTGGCTTGGTTTAGCGTCTGCTGGCGGCGGTCGTTATCGGTAACATTGTCCAACATGCCATAGATTAGGCCCTCACGCAGGGCGCCACCAGAAATGTTCATGTACTTGATATCAAGCGCTTCAAACAAGCTAATAAGAATAGCCAGTCCCGATGGAAATATTGCTTTGCGGTTTTCTTCTAACCCTTCAATAGTGAGTTGGTCGATAGAGCCGCATTCAACACACTGCTTTTGCAAGTGGTAGAGGTAATCGAGTCGAATAGCATCGCTGATCCCTTGAGCCACTAATATTTCAGTTATCGCCTGGGGCGTACCTGAAGCACCAAGACAGTTTTCCCAGTCAAAGCATAAAAAGGCGTTAGACACTTCACCAATAAGTGCATGTGCAGCTTTTTTTGCCTTATCAAAGTTGTCATCGGTTATGCTTCCCCCATGGAAATAGCGTTCCATAAAGGTGACACAGCCCATGTCTAAACTTTTCAAATGAATGGGCTGCATATCATTACCAATAATAATTTCAGTGCTAGCACCACCAATATCAATAACAAGGCTGTTGCCTTGATTAGCCGATGTATAGGCTACGCCGAGGTATATCTGTCTGGCCTCTTCTTCGCCGCTGATAACATTAAGCTTATGATTAAGGATTTCTTCGGCTTTGCGCACAAAAACGTGTGCATTGGTGGCAAGGCGCAGTGTCGCGGTTGCAACCACCTTGATATTTGAAGGGGGGATATCTTGTAATCTTTCAGAGAAAACTTGCAGGCATTTCCAACCGCGCTCCATGCTTGTGTCATCAAGCAATAATTGTTCATCAAGCCCGGCTGCTAATCGCACCTTCTGCTTAATTTTACCAATAATTTGAACGCTTCCATTGACCACATGGACAATCACCATGTGAAAACTATTAGAGCCTAGGTCAACGGCGGCATAATACTCGCCGTAGGTCTGGGCATCGTGCTGGAGTTCTGCCTGCATAGTGTCTCGTGTTTTATTTACTTGTATTTCGCTGCTGGGGTTTGCCGCGCCCACGGCTATTGCCTCTACGAGAAGAGTTTCGATTATTAGGCACACGCTTTCTGCGTGGCTTAGGAGGTGTTACCTCGTCTAATAATGCGGTTCTGTCGTAGTCTGTAACCGGAATAGTTGCATGAATGTACTTCTCAATTGCCGGTAGGTTAAGCGCGTATTTTTCGCACGCAAAACTTATTGCAATACCGCTTCTTCCTGCTCGACCGGTACGGCCAATACGGTGCACATAATCTTCGGCATCGTCAGGCAAGTCGTAGTTAAATACGTGCGTTACCGCATCAATATGTAAACCACGAGCCGCCACGTCCGTCGCAACTAATATGTCTAATGCGCCCTTGGTAAAGTCTTCTAAAATACCAAGTCGTTTCTTTTGCGGAACATCGCCACTTAACAAACCAACGCGGTGTCCGTCTGCGGTTAGCCAATCTGTGACTTTCTCACAGCTGTGCTTGGTGTTGGCAAACACAATGGCCTTTTCCGGCCACTCTTCTTCTAAGAGCGTGAGAAGCAGCAACATTTTATCGTCATCTGACGGATAAAATAGTTCTTGGCTTACGCGGCTTGCAGTCGTTTGTTCAGGGGCAACTTGCACATGAGTAGGGTTATTCATGTGTTCATAGGCCAGCTCCTGTACGCGATAACTCAACGTGGCTGAAAACAGCATGCTAAGTCTTTCGTTTGCAGGTGGCATACGACGGAATAAAAAGCGGATGTCTTTAATAAAGCCCAAATCGAACATACGATCGGCTTCATCAAGCACGGCAACCTGAATATTTTTCAGCGAGAACACATCCTGTTTATAGTAATCCAGTATGCGTCCTGTCGTGCCAATAATTATATCCACCCCTTCTTCTAGGGTTTCACGTTGACTTTGGTAACCTTCGCCCCCATAAATCAACCCTAACGATATTCCAGTGTGCTCACTGAGCAGTTTGGCATCGTTATAAATTTGCACGGCAAGTTCTCGTGTAGGTGCCATAATAATGGCACGCGGACCGTCTAATTTGCTGTTACTTGAGTTTTCTGCTTTGCTTAGCAGGTAATGGAATGTAGCGACCAAAAACGCAATGGTTTTTCCCGTGCCCGTTTGAGCTTGGCCAGCAATATCGAGGCCTTCTAACAACGGAGGCAGTGCAAGTGCCTGAATTGGTGTACAATGCGAAAAATTCTCTGCCGTCAAGGCGTCAACGACTTTGCTGTTGATCGGCAGGTCAGAAAAATGAGTTTCAGTTAAATGAGTAGGCATAGCTTATAGCTTATCAGTGCTTGCATTAAAAAACAGTTTCTATATAACACTTATGGTAAAGCTGAGAATACTCAGCAACAGACCACAATGGAGAAAAGAATGAGCGACAAAATTATCCAGTTATCTGACGATAAATTCGAAGCGGATGTTATCAATGCTGACAGTCCTGTACTAGTTGACTTTTGGGCCGAATGGTGTGGCCCCTGTAAAATGATCGCACCTATCTTAGAAGAAGTTGCGACCGAGTTTGATGGCAAGTTAACAGTTGGCAAGTTGAATGTCGATGAAAATAACGAAACTCCGCCTAAATACGGTATCCGTGGCATCCCAACGTTGTTACTTTTCAAAAACGGTAACGTTGCAGCGACAAAAGTGGGTGCGTTATCAAAAACTCAGTTAACAGAATTTCTCAACGAAAACCTGTAATTGATACAGAAAAGCCGGTGTAGGTAACCCCTACATCGGTTTTTTTCATCACACTAGATAGCATTACACTTTAGGATAGTGAGCCCAATTTAATTAACATTTAGTGACCAAATCGCTGGACGTTGGTTAAATATAGTGCTAACTTTTCCCTCAGCGCTCATCCGAGCAGCATTCTGCAACTGTCCAAATCCGGGCGATACCAAATCTAAACGAGAACAGAGTGACCAAAAGTCCTGTAAGCGAAGCTCAAGCACAAAGACCCACCAGTATGAATTTAACCGAATTAAAGAATAAACCAATTAGCGAATTGGTTAACATGGCCGAGAAAATGGGCCTTGAGAATATGGCTCGCGCCAGAAAACAAGACATCATATTCTCTATCTTGAAGACGCACGCTAAAAGTGGCGAAGATATCTTCGGAGATGGAGTTTTAGAAATTTTACAGGACGGTTTCGGCTTCTTACGCTCAGCTGATTCTTCTTACCTCGCAGGTCCAGATGATATTTATGTATCGCCTAGCCAGATTCGTCGCTTTAATTTGCGCACTGGTGACACCATTGCAGGAAAAATTCGTCCTCCTAAAGACAGCGAACGTTACTTTGCGCTATTAAAAATTCGCGAAGTAAACTTCGACAAGCCTGAAAACTCGCGAAACAAAATCTTGTTTGAAAACCTGACTCCTTTGCATGCTGCAGATCGTTTGCGCATGGAACGTGGTAATGGTTCAACAGAAGATATTACTGCGCGTGTTCTCGATTTAGCATCGCCTATTGGTCGCGGTCAGCGCGGACTCATAGTTGCGCCGCCTAAAGCCGGTAAAACGTTGCTTCTACAGAATATTGCACAGTCTATTGCTGCCAATCACCCAGAATGTGAATTGATGGTACTACTTATCGACGAACGTCCAGAAGAAGTAACTGAAATGCATCGCCTAGTACAAGGTGAAGTGGTTGCCTCTACGTTCGACGAGCCAGCAAGCCGTCACGTACAAGTGGCAGAGATGGTTATCGAGAAAGCGAAACGCTTAGTAGAGCATAAAAAAGACGTGGTTATTCTTCTCGATTCAATCACTCGTCTTGCTCGTGCCTATAACACGGTTATTCCATCATCAGGTAAAGTACTTACCGGTGGTGTAGATGCAAACGCACTTCATAAGCCAAAGCGTTTTTTTGGTGCTGCCCGTAACGTTGAAGAGGGTGGTAGTTTAACTATTATCGCCACAGCACTTATCGATACCGGCTCTAAAATGGATGAAGTTATCTACGAAGAGTTTAAAGGTACCGGTAATATGGAACTTCACCTTAATCGCAAAATTGCGGAGAAGCGTGTGTTCCCAGCTATCGACTTTAATCGTTCTGGCACACGTCGTGAAGAGCTACTTACAAAACAAGATGAACTACAGAAAATGTGGATCTTGCGTAAAATTGTTCACGAAATGTCAGAAATCGACGCGATGGAGTTCTTAATTAGTAAGCTCTCTATGACGAAGACGAACGATGAATTCTTCGATGCAATGCGAAGACAAAGAAGCTAGCACTCGCTAAGAATATGATGAAGGCGCCTATTGTGAAGGCGCCTTTTTTGTATCGGTTTATGTCTACAGGCTCATGTATTGAGAGTATTAGACTTCCGTATAATGTTTTTGTATTTGTTGATGCGTTATTTTTCCCTCCTCAGCTAAGGTTGGTGGTGTGTTCTTTTACCAGATGATCTATTCTGGCTAAAACAACAAAGGAAAAACATGATGATTAGGAAGTTAGCAACGTTAACCTTCGCAAGTTTAGCAGTGTCAACCAGCGTATTTGCTGCAGCTGTCGATGTTGACAGTTTGGCCACCAATGTAGAGCCAGATGTCATTAAATGGCGTCACCACTTTCACCAGTTCCCCGAGCTGTCTAACCGCGAATTCAAAACAGCAGACTATATTGCGAATTACCTCACCTCCCTGGGCTTAGAGGTACAAACCGGCGTTGCAAAAACTGGCGTAGTGGCCATTCTCGACTCTGGAAAGCCAGGTCCTGTGGTAGCGCTTCGCGCCGACATGGATGGGCTGCCTGTTAAAGAGCAAAACCAATTATCCTATCGCTCTGAGCAGATGGGCGAATACAATGGAAATGACGTGCCGGTCATGCACGCATGTGGTCACGACACTCATATGGCCATGCTGATGGGCGCAGCTAAAATCCTAACCGGCATAAAAAGTGAACTTACTGGCAAGGTAAAGTTCATCTTTCAGCCAGCAGAAGAGGGAGCACCTGCGGGAGAAACCGGTGGTGCCGAAGTAATGGTAAAGGAAGGGGTACTTAAAAACCCTGATGTAGATGTGATTTTCGGTTTGCACATTAATGCAAACACCGATGTAGGCAAAGTGCGCTATAAGCCTGGTGGCACCATGGCTGCCGTAGATCCTTTCAAAATCATTATTCACGGTAAACAGGCGCATGGCGCTTACCCCTGGAAAAGTGTCGATCCCGTTGTTACCGCTGCTCAAATGATCATGTCTATTCAAACCATTGTTAGCAGAGAATTAAAGCTAATTGACGACGCTGCTGTTGTTTCAATCGGCTCAATTCACGGTGGTAACAGGTCTAACATTATTCCTAATGAAGTTGAGCTTGTTGGTACTATTAGAACGTTGAATAAGGCTGCCCGTGAGCATATTTATGAGGCACTGCCTCGCAAGGTAAACGCCATCGCTGAAAGTATGGGAGCCAAAGCAGAGCTCACGTTACCGTTAGATTATTCCTATCCTATTACGTATAACGACCCCGCATTAACGCAAGCCATGTTGCCAACAATGCAGCGCACCGCCGGCGTTGAAAACACCTTGTTATCTAACCCTGTTACAGGTGCTGAAGACTTCTCTTTCTTCCAAGAGCAAGTGCCTGGCCTGTACGTGTGGGTTGGCGGAAAGCCTCTGGATGTGTCTGAAGAGGATAGCCCCGCTCATCATACCCCAGAATTTTATGTGGACGATGAAGGCATGAAGTTGGGCGTTAAATTACTCACTAACTTTACACTCGACTACATGGAGCAAAACTAAACATGGCGCTGGAGATGTTCTTTGGGTAAAACTCGTTTTGTTTTTAGTTGGTCTCTAGCGCTTAAAGCTTTTTTAGTATGCTTAGTGGGGGTGGGTATTAATGTATTGCCAGCCCCTTTTGATAGTTCAGGTATTGCCGTGTTTGGCTACGGCGCAGCGGTATACGCAGCACTTCGCTTTACTCCATATCTATCGATACCCATTGCGCTACTTATCAGTGCGCCTGTGTGGTTTGGCGATGGAAGTATCGTAGGAAAAGAAAGCCTCACTCTTCTTCCTATCGTTATAAGTCTGTTTGGATATCACAAGTCACTGAAACAGGTGATTAAAATAGGTGCGGGCTTTTGGTCTTTTGTCTTTGTACCTATTTTGGTACTAGAGCATTATTTCAATAACGGCGCCGATAACAGCGAAAGCCTCAATATAATAATGTCTGGGGTTATGGTTACCTGGTTAAGCGGTGCTTTTGGGTTAGTCACAGGCCATTTCGTTTATCTGGCCACTCATGGTTTAAGGCGAAATATTGCCTACGGGCCGGAGAAGGTTAAGCTTAACTTTCTTTTTAGCTACTTCTTTTCTGGCTGTTTCTTCGTCGGCTCCATGGCCGTAATTTACTTGTCGGTTGCGCTGTTTCAGCAACAGCAGGAGCGCCAAATTCAACAGTATATGGGTCAACGGGTTGCGGTAATGCAGCAACAGCTATCCGATTTCATTGAACAGCACCAAAGCGTTGTATCGGCTACGGCAAAAACGCTTTCAGGTAACACTACTGAAAAAGCATTAGACAAAGCGTCCTCAAAACAGCTGTCTATAATGGCCGCGTACTACCCTAACTTCATTACGTTTCTTATCGCTGATGAAGATGGCGACATTACCCATACTTACCCCACCAATTTAATTGATAAAGTAAAAGATGGCGTGCGCTCAAATGTCGCTTATCGCCCCTATTTTTCTGAAGTAATGGAATCTGGCGAGCCTTATTTATCCGATGTATTTCAAGGGCGTGGTTTTGGGAACGACCCTATTGTCGCCATTTCCGCTCCTATTAAAACAAGCAGCGACAACACCGTTGGTATTGTTGAAGGCTCATTGTCTCTTAAAAGTTTTACTGCCTTTGATGAACTCAGTTTACAAGGCTTTTCCTTGCTAATAGAAGACAGGAAAGGGGATGTAATATTTGCATCAAACGCGCTTAACTTAGAGCCGTTAAGCAAAGCGCCGTTTTATGAGTGCCAGCCAAAGTGTGATGTTGAAATAGATAATAGCGTAGGCGGAAAAAACTGGCTGCGGTTTAAGGGTGATATACCACAGGTTAACTGGACGTTAAGCTATTACTTCAACCGGGAATACCTGCAAGCCTCTATGGGCAGCTACCTGATGAAGGACTTGCTCTTACTGTTGTTGTTATCTGTCCTTGGTACATTGACTGGCTTTCTAGTCGCTCGAATAATCAGCATGCCCCTTAGACGACTCATTCGTTATATTGCTAAGTTTGACCCCAAAAGTACGCAGGGAAATAAACTCCCCAGTCGTGCATTTCACATTCAAGAGCTCACTGCATTAAACAATGAGTTTATAAGTTTGGAGCAGCGCTTACTGACAGCCTTTGATGAATTAGATAAGGCAAGGGCAAACGAGAAGCAGCTGAACGTAGAGTTAGGCGAGCTTAATCAGTCACTGGAAGCGCGTATAGAAGAAAAAACCCATCATTTAGAAAGCGCATTAAAATCTGCAGAAGCGGCGAATATTTCGAAAACCCAGTTTCTTGCCAACATGAGCCACGAAATTCGCACTCCAATGAATGGCATTATTGGTTCGTGTGAACTCATGTCAGAGTACGAACTGCCTGGTCATATAGCGTCACGAGCCAACACCATTTCGCGCTCGGCCACAAATTTGCTGCATATCTTAGACAGTATCCTCGACTGGTCTAAAATCGAGTCAGGCAAGATGGCAGTAGATTACCAAGATACACAGGTACGCGAACTGTTGTTAGGTGCCAAGGAACTTTACGCCTACACGGCCAACGTGAAAGAAGTGGAGATTGACCTTCATGTGGATGACTCAGTTCCTAACACACTAGCCCTTGATGCTGGCAAAGTTGGTCAAGTGGTTAATAACTTACTGAGCAATGCGATTAAATTTACTAATGGCGGCACCGTTACACTAACGGCAAGTTATGCCGACAATACCCTTAATATTAAGATCACTGACACCGGAATTGGCATTTCAAAAGATAAGTTACATACTATTTTTGAGAAGTTTGAGCAGGCCGATGCCTCCACCACTCGCGACTATGGAGGAACGGGATTAGGCTTGCCAATAAGTAAAGGTCTTGTGGAACTGCTCGGTGGTGAAATGAGTGTAGAGAGCGTGCTGGATAAGGGCTCTACGTTTACGTTTTATATTCCTTGCAAAGAAAGTAAGCATGCAGTAGTCGCTAAAAGAACCGATGCTCAGCCTAGTATCGCAACCATACCCGATAACACCCATATTCTATTAGCAGAAGATAACGATATTAACGCCGAAATAGTCATGGATATGTTGTCTAGCGCTAACGTCCGCTGTATACGTGCTAAAAATGGTCAAGATACGTTAGAGGCAGCGAAAAAATATCCGTTCGATGTCATTCTCATGGATTGTCAAATGCCGGTAATGGATGGCCTGACAGCCGCATCGCAAATTCGCAAGCACGGTATAAACAAGGACACCGTGCGTATTATTGCGCTAACGGCAAATGCCTTTGAGGAAGACAGAAAGGCGTGTCTTAACGCGGGCATGGATGCGTACTTAAGTAAGCCTATTCGAAAGCGTGTGCTATTTAACTGTATTGCCAACGAACTCGCCGCTCTCTAGATATCTTGTCACAAGTCATTTAACGCGCAATTTGAAACGCCTTTCTACGGGCAATTGAAGTGGGAATTTTGCGCAAGTTACGCTACAATCGCGTGCTTTTCAAACTTGTCTATTTTACATAACCTGAATCCTGTTTAAAGAATGGTGCAAGCATTTCTAGTGGTGCTGAGCGCCGTTTCTTAAACAGGATTCAGGTTACCTACTCCGAGGATCATTAGATGGCGAAAGTCGCGATTGTAATGGGTTCAACTTCAGACTGGCCTACCATGCAGCAGGCTGCAAAAATGCTGAAGTCGTTCAACGTCGAATTTGACGCGAAAGTCGTGTCGGCGCACAGAACACCAAACTTACTAGTGGAGTTCGCAGAGAGCGCTGCAGATGAAGGCTTTAGCGCCATTATTGCAGGTGCCGGCGGTGCTGCTCATTTGCCTGGCATGATTGCGGCGCATACTCATCTGCCAGTATTTGGGTGTCCGGTAAAATCAAAAGCACTTAGCGGTTTAGACTCATTGTTATCAATTGTGCAAATGCCTAAGGGCGTTGCCGTTGGTACGCTCGCCATTGGCGAAGCTGGCGCAGCTAATGCTGGGCTATTGGCCGCTCAAGTTGTTGCGTTGCAAGACGAGACAGTACGAGACGCGATTATTGCCTTTAGAAAAACTCAAACCGAGACAGTGCTAGCGTCAAGTAACACATTGGAGCTAGATGAATGAGAGTCGTCGTTTACGGTGCAGGTCAATTAGCACAAATGATGTATCTTGCGGGTAGCCCGTTAGGTATTGATGTTCAGGCCGTTGACGTAAACAACGACACGGTTGTTCATCCGGTAAGTAAAACTCCTCTAGATATCCCTCTTGATGAAGCGTTAGACGGTGCTGATGCGCTAACCGTTGAATTTGAGCACGTTCCCGAGCGCCTGCTTGAAGTTGCCGCGCAAACCAATAAGTTAATGCCGAATATTCAAAGTATTTTGGTGGGTGCAGATCGGGTTCGTGAAAAGCACTTGTTGCAGACTATGGGTGTGGCAAATTGCGAGCACAAAATTGTTACGCACTTAGACCAATTAGATGAATGTGTTGATGCGCTTGGCAGCAAGTTAATTTTAAAAGCCAGTCGCGATGGTTACGATGGTTACGGCCAATGGCGTTTGTCAGACGACGCTGAATTACCAGAGTTAAAGCAGTCTCTTCAGGGCCTAGATTTAGAAAATGTGCCTTTAGTTGTTGAGAAAATGGTTGCCTTCGACCGCGAGCTTTCACTCATTGGTGTGAGGAATGCCAAAGGTGATATTCGCACCTATCCACTTGCGGAAAACTTGCACCATCAGGGCCAGTTACATGTGTCTGTTGCGCCTGCAACAAACGTCGATGAGGCGCTACAACAACAAGCACACGATATCTTTACCACCTTGGCCGACGGTATGGATTATGTGGGTGTACTTGCCGTGGAGCTATTCCAAGTAAACGATACCTTATTGGTGAATGAATTAGCGCCGAGGGTTCACAACTCAGGTCACTGGAGTCAATCTGGCGCGGTCACCAGTCAGTTCGAGAATCATCTCAGAGCGGTGTGCGGATTGCCGTTAGGCGACACATCAGCGTTAGGGCCCAGTGCCATGGTGAATATTATTGGGTGCAGTAGTTTTTCTCGAGAGCTTTTGAGTATCGATGGCAGTCATCTGCATTGGTACGGTAAATCGGTAAGAGATAAGCGTAAGATGGGCCACATCAATGTGACTACTGATAGCTACCATCAGCTTGGTGAAAAGTTGATGGCACTTAGTCAGTACCTCCCCCTTGAGTACTTCCCAAAATTAGTTGCTGAGGCAACGCGATTAAAAGGTTGACAGTAACCATTTAATCGCTAGAATACGCATCCGCTGTCTAGGCAGCGGTTTTAAATAGTGTGCCGACTTAGCTCAGTTGGTAGAGCAACTGACTTGTAATCAGTAGGTCGCCAGTTCGATTCCGGCAGTCGGCACCATTTATCTTTGTTATTACGCATTTCTTACGTAATATAGTTCCGTTAACCACAACGGAGCTACTTCTCAATGTCATTATCTTCCTATGTTCGCCAGTTTCATGGTAAAGCGTTTAGCTGTCTGCTAGCCCTAACGTGTTTTACTTCGGCTACTGTTTTTGCTCACGGCGAGGACAGCCTTGAGCGTGAAATAAGCCATGAGCATGAGCACGGCAAAAACCATGAGCACGACAAGAGCCATGAGCATCATAAAAAACATGGACACATGACAGACTCCCAATCGCCCGTTGTCCTTAAAGATGGCTATGCCCGAGCAACCTTCCCAATGGCTAAAACGGCAGCTGTTTATTTTACATTGCACAATCATGGCGAAGACGACCTTCAACTAAGCGGTGTTACTGTTGACGCCAAAGTGGCAGACGAAGCGCAAATTCACACCACGAAAATGGAAGGCGACGTTATGCGCATGCGTCACTTAACTGATGGTGTGACCATAGGCGCTCACGAACATGTCACTTTCACATCTGGTGGTTACCACGTAATGCTTTTAGGTTTAAAAAATGGTTTAAGCGAGGGAGGAGAAGTGCAACTCACTCTTCACTTTGATGGGCAAGAGCCATTGCATACGGTTCTACCTGTAAAAGCCGATACACAAGCTGTGCATAAACACGGGCATTAAGCACAGGCATTAAGCACAGTGACGTATTTTTTGATGCCGGACAATATCTGTATCTTTCACGTTGAAACTTAAGGGTCTAGCATCTATAAAATAGATGGCTGCAATCAACTTAATGCGAGTTCTATCTGCATTAAGCTGATGTATAGTATTTTGATTCGTTAGCGTTACTGCTAATTAGTTCTAACATTATGTTGAGGAGCGAAACATGAGTAAGATTGATATTGGAATTTCAGAAAGCGATCGTGGTGAAGTAGCACATGGTTTAAAGAAACTATTGGCAGACTCGTACACGTTATACCTTCAAACTCATAATTTTCACTGGAATGTTGAAGGCCCGCAGTTTCGCGAACTACACTTGATGTTTGAAGAGCACTACACCGAGCTTGCAGAAGCTGTTGATGAAATTGCAGAGCGTATTCGTACATTAGGCGTGGCGGCTCCAGGAACGTATAAAGCGTTTGCCGAGTTAAGTGCTATCGATGAAGTCGACGGTGTGCCAGAAGCTACTGAAATGGTGCGTTTACTTACCCATGCCCACGAGCAAGTAGTGAAAACGTGCAGAGAGTCATTGAAATTAGCCCAGGGTGCAGATGATGAATCTTCAGCTGCGCTTATTGGCGATAGAATGCGCGTTCACGAAAAAACGGCTTGGATGCTTCGCGCGACGCTACCAAAGTAGACGTTAAAAGACCGCTCTGTAAAAAGAGGCCTTTGCCCGATATCTCGGGACGAATAAAATAAAGGGTACAGCTATGCTGTACCCTTTTTTGTATAATTGTTACTTCACTAAGTTATATTCGCCCTATTTAGATATAGAAGGCTAAATACAGAAAGCTGGATGCAGAAAACCAGGTACACAGCAAAAGATGTAACTGAGATAGCGCATTAAAAAATGCGGCAGTCAAAAAACGACATCGATAAGAGCAATAGCGAACATTGAGGCACAGATGAAAAAATTTACAGCGGGGTTACTTGGCCTTTGTAGTATCAGTTTGGCAGTCAGCCAAGGCGTGATGGCAAATAGTCACAACGACACAGACAAGGCCATTAGCACCAAAGATAACGGGATAAAAGTAACGACACTCGCGCAGGGGCTCGAGCACCCATGGGGAATGGCGTTTCTACCTAACGGAGATATGCTAGTAACTGAACGCTCTGGTGGTATTCGTAGGTTGTCACAAAGCGGCGAGTTATCAGACAGGCTTGCAAACGTGCCAGAGGTTGTTGCAAACAATCAAGGCGGAATGCTGGATATTACTATCGACCCTGATTTCAGCGAAAATAATACGGTGTATTTTTGCTACAGCAAACCCTCTGATGATGGTAAGCCTGGCAGTAGCAGCAGTGTGGCGAAGGCGACACTAATAGACAATGCGCTCGAAAATGTAGAGGTAATATTCAGTGCTTCACCTGTTATCGACAATGGTTTCCACTTTGGGTGCCGATTAGTATTTGATGCTGAAAAGTCTCTGTACGTCACCCTTGGCGATCGCTACAAATACATGAAGGAAGCACAAAATACGGATAATCATTTCGGTACTATAGTGCGCATAAATCGCGATGGCAGCGTACCTGAAAGTAACCCTTTCAATGGCGGTGATGCGCCGGAAGTATTCAGTTTTGGTCATCGAAACGTTCAGGGCGTAACGGTTCACCCCGATACTGGTGTAGTGTGGGCAATGGAGCATGGGCCTAAAGGTGGTGATGAAATAAACCTTATCAAAAATGGCGCTAACTATGGCTGGCCTGAAATCACCTATGGCATTGATTACAGTGGCGAGATCATCAGCGATAAAACTCACATGGAAGGCATGGAGCAACCTTGGCTCTATTGGGACCCTTCTATCGCTCCTAGTGGACTCGTGTTTTATACCGGTGACATGTTTAAAGAATGGCAGGGCGACATTCTTGTGGGGTCGTTGAAGTTTACTCATCTTCGTCGTATCGATGTGGTAGATGGAAAACCCACAGAGCAGCACGAATACCTACGAGATAACGGCGCTCGCATCAGAGATGTTGAGGTTGACGAAGCAGGTGCAATTTATCTGTTAACGGATGCGCCAAATGGCAAGGTGCTAAAGCTGACCAAATAGTGCCAATGCCAACGGCAGTGTTAAGGTCAGTGCCAATACGAGTGACTCAATAGGTCAGTCGACGCTCTTATCATCACGAGTAAGACAGGGCTTGGCAAAAAAAAAAGCAAAAAAGGCAAGCAAAAAAGCCGAGCTAGCGAAGTGCGCTAGCTCGGCTTTTTATTTGAAGCGCTTAGTTTATTTATCTTCACCTTCGGATGTGGTTTTGTAGCGCTCGAACCACGCAAGAATATTTCCCACCTTTTGAATAAGGCGAGATGGCTTGCTTGCTATCCCGTGTGAGGCACCAGGTATTCTCACCATGGCTGCATCAATATCCTGAAGCTTTAACGCCTGGTAATACTGTTCAGACTCACTAATCGGCGTGCGGTAATCAGACTCACCGGTTAACAGCATAGTGGGCGTCGTCACGTTGCCAACTAATGAAAGTGGGCTGCGTTTCCACAGTTTGTCGGCAATATTCCACGGCATATCAGACATCCAATATTGACTGAAAAACGGATATGCATCGGCGGTCAAAGCAAAGCTCATCCAGTTAATCACAGGCTTAGCAACCACGGCCGCAGCGAAGCGGTCAGTCTTTCCGATTGACCAAGCAGTGAGCACACCACCCCCCGAACCACCTGTAATAAATAGGTTGTCGGTATCAACATAACCCTTGTCGATGACAGCATCGACGACATCCATAAGGTCGTTATAATCCTCAGATGGGTAGTTATGGTGAATAAGGTTGCCAAAATCTTCGCCATAAGAGCTACTGCCTCTTGGGTTAGACCAAGCCACTACATAACCTTGTGCCGCCATTAATTGTATTTCCATGGCGAAGTGGGGGCCGTAGGCAGCGTGCGGACCACCGTGAATTTCTAAGATAAACGGGTATTCTTTACTGCTATCAAAACCTGGTGGTAGTGCTATCCAAGCATCGATGTTTCGCTCATCAACGCTAGAAGTTACCGATAAATCAATCACCTCTGCAAGTGCCTTATGACCCAGTGTATCGTCGTTGAGGTGTGTTAACGCTCTATCGTCATCGCGGGTGCGATACAAAGTGAGATCCCCCGGCATGTTTCGAGCTGCGCTGGTATACACAATGGTACCTTCATCGCTCATGGCGAAGGCCCCCGATGTATACGGTCTACCTAGTGATTGACCACCTATGGCAACGTCCAATGGTTTCACGTCGCCTTTGAGGTTCACTGCTGCTAGCTTATTGTCACTTTCATCGAGGTATGAAAAGAGAAGCCCTCGACTATTCTTACGCCAAGTAAAGTCGCCAATAGCACGGTCAAGGGAAGAGGTGAGACGGGTAATTTCGCCGTCACTTAGCTTCATCACAAGCAGGTCGTTGTTTTGATAAGACAGTTTTCTATCGTTAACATGGGTAAACGCGAGGTATTTACCATCTGGGCTTAGGGCGGGTGAGCCCTCAGGTCCTTCCATACTGGTCACTTGCTCACTTTCAGCGGTAGCGACGTTGACTCTGTAGATATCACTAAAGTAAGGATGCAGGGCATAGTCCTCTCGATGAGGCGTGGCAAAGTATATCCAATCTCCATCCCGTGAAAATGAAAGCGAACCACCGCTGGGAAACTTTCCATCCGTCAATTGTCTTGGCGTGCCGCCTTCAACAGGAAGAACATAGATTTGGTTATATCCTTCCCGTAAATAGCCTCGTCCGTCGCCGCGGTATTGCGTGGTATCAATATAGGTGGCTTGTTCTGCCCATTTGGCTCCTTCTGGCTTTGCCGGCATGCCGGTAAATATTGGGGCGTTTTTTTCTTCGGTAAAAAGGCTAAAGGCAAGCGACTTGCCATCAGGAGACCACGTTAAGTTAGATGGCGCTTCGTCGCTATTGGTAAGGCGTACAGATTGCTTTGAATCAAGGTAATACAAGTGCAGCTGAGCGCGTCCATCAACGGCTTTGGTATAGGCGATAGCAGTGCCGTCGGGGGACAGTGTGGCTTGAGAAATATTTTCATCTTGCGCAATGAATGGACGATGTTTACCTGAGCTTATATCAACCTGCCACAGCCTGCTTTGCCTGCTGTCAGACATAATGTCTAAGCTCTGACGGCTATAAATAACGGTGTCATCATTGATGAACTGCGGATTAGAAACAAACTCTAAATTGAATGTGTCGTTGTAGGTTAGCACGTTGGGTGCGTTATCAGTTGGGCTTGCAACACCAACGCTATCAGCAGCAGATACTGGCGTTAGGGCAGCGCATATAGCCGTCATCGCAGCACATAACGCGAAGTTACGTTTACGATTTACCAAGCGGTAAGCAGACATAGGTTTTCCTTTTTATTTTTAATGCAGAGAATGATTCGGTAACGATCATTTCTCTTACCATAGCCTGTTGCTTTAAATTGTGTAAAGCCTGTGCGGCAAACTTGCCCATTAGTGTGACAAACAGCTCAATGCCTTTGTATTGGGGCGCGCGCAGAAACTGCTTATTGAGGCTAATTGTTAAGGCTAATTATTTTGGCTAGTTCCTAAGGCTAATCCGGCCTACCAAAATATCTTTAAACATTACCCAGTCGCCTATAAAGCTGTATAGGGGGTATTTAAAGGTAGCGGGTTTATTTTTTTCAAAGAAAAAATGACCCACCCAGGCAAATCCATATCCCACTAGGGGAATCAACCAAAGGTAAACCAACACGTTAGTGAATATGGCCGTGGCGACAATACCCAGAACAAGCCATGAGCCAATAAAGTGCAGCGTGCGGCAAGTGGCGTCGCTGTGTTCTTTTAAGTAAAACGGATAAAACTCTGCAAAAGAGCTAAAGCGGGGATCAGACGATATTTCATTGCTCATAATTTTCTGCCTTATTTATACACGTCATCGCTTACTAAGGCGAAGCGCTTATTCTTACTATTTACACTAATTTAACATGGTGCTTTGTCAAATAATGTCATAAATACGACAATGTTTTTTCTACTTTGTCTGTCATTACTGCCTATAAATAGGATATGCGCTTAGCCTTGTATTTTGTGTCTAACTACCCCATATTCCTTTGCATATAATGATTTAACAAAAGGCACCCGTTATGGAAAATATGATTGCTAATACTCAGGCAACCATTGTTGATATTACCGTCGAAAACTTTCAACAAATTATAGTTGAAGCGTCGCAAGAGAAAGTGGTGCTTATCGATTTTTGGGCTCCGTGGTGCGAGCCATGCAAAGACTTACAGCCAATTTTAGAGAAACTTGCCGGTGAATACAGTGAGCACATGATACTGGCGAAAGTTGATTGTGAAGCGCAACAAGAGGTAGCTGCTCAGTTTGGTATTCGCAATCTGCCCACGGTGATGGTAGTGCAAAACGGTCAACCTGTAGATGGTTTTGCCGGTGTGCAGGGCGAGCCGCAAATACGCGAAATGTTGGGTAAATACTTGCCTAACCCTGAAGACGAACTGCTTGCCACCGCGGGTAAAGCAATTCAGCAGGGTGACTATGCCGCAGCATTACCTGCTGCAAAAGAGGCGCTGGCACTTAACGAAAGTAATGTGAACGCTAAGTACATGCTTATCGACTGTTTTATAGAAACAGGCTCAATCGATGTAGCTAAGCAGCTATTGTCAGAAATTAAGCTAGTGGATCAAGACTCCCGCTACCAAACTTTAAATGGAAAAATAGAGCTGGCGGAGCAAGCGGCCGATACTCCAGAAATACGACAGCTGCAGTCGGTGGTTGAATCGAACCCAGATGATTTACAAGCAAAGGTGGATTTGGCCGTTCAGTTACAGCAGGCCAATAAGGCGCAAGATGCACTTGCACTGCTGTATGCGGTGTTAAAGAAAGAGCTTGGTTTTGGCAATGCTCGCAAACTGATGATGGACATGATGAACGCGCTACCAGACGGCGACCCGCTTAAATCTGAATACCGCAGAAAGGTATACAGCCTGCTTTACTAAACGGCACAAGGCATAGTCTTAACCGCGGCTGTTAAGGCTATGCTTTTCCAAAACCAAGTCTTTGAGACATTGGTATCTCACGGCTTTGTTAGAATGGGTGAAAACCCTTCCTGGTTGAGCCAGTTAAGCGCTTCAAAATACTTTTTAAAATATTGGCGTTCGTATTGAGGAAATTCTGAATCTCTTTGTTTAGACGGGTGAGTTCGCTCAAGGTGGGCCTTTTTAACCATGCCACTGTCTAGTACGTAGGCCGAACGGCACAGCCCCATAGCAATGTTGGTCTTAATGGCTTCTGAAAGGTACGCCTGACAATCTGGTGTAGCGAGCACCCAACGCCTACCATCCATTAACGCTGCCCAAGGTTCACCATCAAAGCGTTTAATCAACGAATGCATCTCTTCAACAAATAGCTGGGTGGTCTTTAAATTCCACGCGCCTAAGGCAAACACTTCTAACACATTGCCAGAAATGTCCACAGAGTAATTGCCGTAAGGAGGGAACTGCATTTCTTTTTTATTACCACCCTGTTTTTGAAAGTGTGTGCCTAACGAGAGTTAATGTGAAGCGTATGATATTTTATACTGTTACCTCATTTTATAGCATATATTCTGGGTTTTAAAACTTACATAGGTATAAATATTCATACTATGGATTAAACTTTTTACACTTAGGGAGAGTTTAGTTTGCTCTTTTCATGTCAGCGCTGATAGGTTTTGGTAAGTTAAGTGTTGTCAAAACAAGAGTATTTCATCATGTCCTATCAGCATTTTTATACCAGATTCCTCGAGGCAAATGAGGGCAAGCAACATTACGCGTGCCACAGTCATTACTTTTGGCCAGACTGTACTCGCGAGGCCATGCTTCAATACTGGGATGATAGCGCCCGCTACGTTGATGCAAAATGGGGCTATTTTTTTGAAACACTCGTTCCCGAATTACAAAGCAAGATAAGTGAGATCATCGGTACTAGCGCACCAGAACAGCTGGTGTTTGCATCTAATACCCATGAGTTACTGTATCGCATAATGAGCTGCTTAGATTACTCTCGCGAAGTAACCATAGTATCCACAGATAGCGAATTTCATAGCTTTCAGCGGCAAGTCACCCGCATGAATGAACAAGACAATATTAATCTTATCAGCGTGCCCACCCAGCCGTTCGATACCTTTAGCGCGCGTTTTAAAGCTGCTATTAATGAGCATCAGCCAGATCTGGTGTTTTTTAGTCATGTGTTTTTCAATTCAGGCTACGTGGTAGATGATGTAGACAGTATCGTTGCTAGTGTAACGAACGACGATACGCTAATCGTGGTAGACGGTTATCATGGGTTTATGGCAAAGCCTACAAATCTTAAACATATAGAAGACAGAGTTTTTTATTTATCGGGAAGCTACAAATACGCGCAGGCAGGAGAGGGGGCGTGTTTTGCTCATATTCCTACAGGCTGTAAGTTGCGCCCTGTCTACACCGGGTGGTTTGCCGAATTTGGTACGTTAGATAAGCCTCGTTCGGGGGAGGTCCAATACAGTACCGACGGCATGCGGTTTGCCGGCGCCACGATGGACTTTACTGCGCTGTACCGTCTGCGTGCAGTACTAGAGTTATTTGAAGCGCATCACCTCAGTGTCGAGAAAATTGACGAGCACGTAATGGGCATGCAGCGTCACTTTTTAGCTCAGCTAGATGCAAGCGGCCACACGCAGATTAACCGACAAGCGTTAGTGGTTAAAGATGACAACGTACGGGGGCATTTTCTCACCTTTGAATTTGACAGTGCTGATGAAACCCAGCAGTTAGCGAATGCTTTAAAAGCGCAGAACATACTCACCGATTACCGAGGAAATCGATTGCGCTTTGGATTTGGCCTATACCATACGCCAGACTATGTAGATTTGAGTGCTCTTAGCAAGGTGTAACGCACTATTTAATAGCGTCCTTCTCCCTCAACGGTTACCCTTGTAAACTTATTCATAGCTTGTTAACTAAGGCTGCTAGCTGAATTCGCTAATAAAAGGAGAGGGAAATGTCATGGTTTATACCTGCACTGGCGATTGTGCTTATTATTGAGGGAATAGGACCATTGCTATTTCCCAACAAATGGCGCAATTACTTGCTGCAAATAAGCCAGCAGCCCAGTAATCAACTTCGTCAAATAGGTGGTGTGTTGGTTATTTTTGGTACACTGTTACTCCTGTTTTTTTCGTAGATCAATGAGCACTTTAATAAAAGCATAAGAAAGACGGTTTTAATTCTATTGACCGTTTGTTCAGTTTATCCCGCTTGCGAGTAAAAAACGTTACCCGTTAACCCTTTATAAAATATAGGGTTAGTGGGGTTTGTACCTTGCTTTATGAGTGTATTGACAAAATATCTTCACACCAAAGGACGTTCTGTGGCGCATTTTTGTTCGAAAAATAGATGATCCTTTGCGTAGAATTTTGTAGAATCCCCGCCTAATTTTTTAACACATATGATTCATGGCAAAGAACGTTGTGGTACTCGGCACTCAATGGGGTGACGAGGGTAAAGGAAAGGTCGTAGACCTACTCACTGATCGCGCAAAATATGTTGTTCGCTACCAAGGCGGACACAACGCAGGTCACACTCTAGTAATCGACGGTGAAAAAACCGTTCTTCACTTAATCCCATCAGGCATCTTACGTGACAACGTTACCTGCATAATTGGTAATGGTGTTGTGTTAAGCCCAGACGCACTTATGAAAGAAGTCACTATGCTAGAAGAGCGTGGTGTTCCTGTGCGTGAGCGTTTGAAAATTAGTGAAGCTTGTCCTCTGATTCTTCCTTATCACGTAGCACTTGATGTTGCTCGTGAAAAGGCGCGAGGCGCTAAAGCCATCGGTACAACCGGTCGCGGCATTGGTCCAGCTTACGAAGACAAAGTGGCTCGTCGCGGTCTTCGCGTGGGCGACTTGTTTAATGCTGAAGACTTTGCAGCCAAGCTAAAAGAAGTGCTAGATGTGCATAACTTTACGCTGACTCAATATTACGGTGAAGAAGCGGTCGATTTTGACGAAACGTTGAAAGGCGCGATGGAAGTTGCCGATATTCTTAAAGCAATGGTTATTGATGTTACCGACGAACTTGATAAAGCCGACAAAAGAGGTTTGCCAATCATGTTTGAAGGCGCTCAAGGTACGCTGCTTGATATTGACCACGGTACCTATCCTTATGTTACTTCGTCGAACACCACAGTAGGCGGTGTGGCAACAGGTGCAGGCTTTGGTCCATTGAAGCTTGATTACGTGCTAGGTATTGTAAAAGCCTACACAACCCGAGTTGGTTCTGGTCCATTCCCTACAGAGCTAGATTGTGAAGTAGGTCAGCACTTAGGTGTTAAAGGTCATGAGTTCGGTGCAACGACAGGTCGTAAGCGTCGCACAGGTTGGTTTGACGCTGTGGCCATGAAACGCGCGGTGCAGATTAACTCTATCACAGGCTTTTGCTTGACCAAGCTTGATGTACTTGACGGTTTGGAGTCGCTTCAAATTTGTGTAGGCTACAAAGACGCTGACGGTAATGTGAAAGACGTACCGCCTATGGCTGCTGATGGCTACGATAAGATAACGCCGGTATACGAAGAAATGCCGGGTTGGTCTGACAACACCTATGGTGTTACAGAGTTTGAAGGCTTACCGCAAGCAGCGAAAAACTACATCAAACGCTTAGAAGCGTTAACAGGTGTGCCAATCGATATCGTATCAACAGGCCCAGACAGAAACGAGACTATCGTGCTACGTCATCCTTATGATGCCTAATGCAACGAAACGTTAGCTTAAGTATGCAGCCGCCGCTGTATTCTTAAGCCGATACATCAAAAAAACCTAGCCTGTGCTAGGTTTTTTTATGCGCGAAACAAAGTAGATAGCATCGACATAGTTGTCTAAGCAGCCCTAAAACCGCCGTAAAAATACGCTGCAAAGGGCAATAAGCGCTGATCACGCGCTAATAAAATACGGCAACGAGCGAATATTAATAAACAATTTAGTTGCGTTGCAGCAGAACATACCTATTAATAGAGTATAGAAAGTCGAATTTTTTTAGAGCTGACAACGCCAGCGGAGCCTTCATATGCCAACTAGACCTACTCTTCATGCTATCGAACCGGATATTTGTTTTATCGACAATGTTAAAAAGCTAAACGCTAGCTATCGCACCACAAAGACACAGTCTCTCGACTGGCGGAAAAATCAGTTGTTGGCATTAAAGCGCATGTTAGAAGACAACCAAGAGGCGTTGTTAGAGGCTCTTAAAGCGGATTTGGGTAAATGTGAAACCGAGGCCATGGTTGCCGAGCAAGGTTTTTTATTATCCGATATCGACCACACCCTCAAGCATTTAGATAAATGGGTTAAGCCTCGCAAGGTGTCAACTCCCATGGTAGCGTGGCCAGGAAAAAGCTTTCAGCAGCCTGAGTCGTTAGGTACAGTGCTAATCATTGGTGCCTGGAACTACCCTTTACAGCTATTGCTAGCGCCTTATATTGCCGCACTAGCGGCGGGCAACTGCGCCGTATTAAAGCCCTCAGAGCTCTCAGCACAAACCTCGGCGCTGGTGGCAAAGCTTATCCCTCAATACATGGATGTGTCTTGTGTAGAGGTGATAGAAGGCGGTAAAGAAGAGGCAACTGCGTTACTTGCTTGCAAATGGGATCATATCTTCTACACCGGCGGTGAGGCCGTTGGCAAAATTGTGATGAGCGCAGCGGCCCGTTATCTTACTCCGGTTACCCTTGAACTTGGCGGTAAAAGTCCGTGCTTTGTCGATAAAAATACAAATTTGAAAGTTACTGCTAGGCGCATTGTCTGGGGTAAGTGGATGAACGCAGGGCAAACCTGTGTAGCCCCAGACTACATCATTGTAGAAAAGGGCTTTGAGCAGCCCCTCATCGATGCCATTAGAAAAGAGCTTAAAAAGCAATATGGTAAATCGGCACTCGCCTCGCCAGATTACGGCAACATTATCAACAAACGCCATTTAAGTCGTTTACGCAGTTATTTAGATAACGTGAATGTGGTTTATGGCGGCGAGTTTGATGAAGAGCGCCCGGCAATGGTGCCCACCTTAGTGCTCGAACCGGGTCTTGATAGCGCTATAATGCAAGAAGAGATCTTTGGGCCTATTTTACCCATAGTCACGGTACCGTCGTTAGATGATGGTATTGCGTTTGTGAATGACGGTGCTAAACCCCTTGCGCTCTATGCTTTTAGCGACAGCGACGAGGTGCTCGACCGAATTATAAGTGCCACTAGCTCCGGTAGCGTTTGTACAAACGACACCATGTTATTTATGACCAACCCCGAACTTCCCTTTGGCGGTGTTGGTAATAGCGGTATGGGCAGTTATCATGGTCGTGCAGGGTTCGATACCTTTAGCCATTTGAAGACAGTAATGAAGCGGTCATTTGCGCTAGATGTCCCCTTTAGATACGCGCCGTTTTCCAAATTTAAACTGTCGCTACTCAAGAAATTTTTATAATAGGACGTTTGATGACACAGCCTTTTCACTTAGCTATTCCAGTAACAAACTTAGACGATGCCAATCAATTTTATGGCGAACTGCTTGGCTGTGAGAAGGGGCGTAGCGATACCCAGTGGATAGATTGGAATTTCTTTGGCCATCAGCTAGTCACCCACTGCGTAAATGAAATGCCCTCGCCACCTTCCTATAATGGCGTAGACGATCACGCAGTGCCGGTGCCTCATTTTGGCGTAGTGCTAACAATGGGGGTATGGCAGGAACTAGCAGAAAAGGTAGAGGCGGCTAATATTGAGTTTATTGTTGCTCCTTACATCCGTTTTAAGGGAAAGCCTGGAGAGCAGGCCACTATGTTTTTCAAAGACCCTTTCGGCAATGCGTTAGAATTTAAAGCGTTTGCCGACATCAATCAGCTGTTTGCCTCGTAGCTTAAAGTTCAGGCTCGTGGCTTGACGCTCAAAGCGCTACACCTAACGCTTTAGCAGCACACCCTCAGTGTAGTGACATTACCTGGGTAATGTCACTCTCATTTCATTTTCTCAAAGCCAGTGAAAATCAGGCAAGCCTAAACCAGACGAGTAAAAAACAAGCGAGTATAAATCAAGTGGGTAAAAATAATTTGCAGAAAGTTCTTATTTTAGTCGATGTGCAAAATGTCTATTACACCTGCCGTCAGGCGTACAAACGCAACTTTAACTACAACCGCTTTTGGCAGCGAATTAACGCCAATAGCGATATTGTCAATGCATTCGCCTATGCAATAGATAAGGGCGATAACAAACAGCGGGAATTTCAAAATATACTTCGGGCTATTGGCTTTGATGTAAAGCTAAAGCCTTTTATTCAACGTGCCGATGGATCAGCAAAAGGTGATTGGGATGTTGGCATTACCGTTGATGCACTGCAATACGCCAACAATGCCGATGAAGTGGTGCTGGTATCTGGCGATGGCGACTTCGATATACTCGTGGAGGCACTGAAGGCAAAAGGCAAAAAAGTCTCTGTATATGGTGTACCGGCGCTAACGGCAGAAAGCCTGCAAAAAGCGGCATCGGAGTATATACCCATTGATGCCGCACTTTTACTTTAGCACTCTCGCTATTTCAACGCGCTCCTAATACTGGATTTACATGCCTTAGTTAGGGGCAGCAACAATGCTTTTTCCTCTGCCGCTGGCCTCTGATGCTGCATCAATACCTGCGTCAGTTCGCTTAATAAGGTGTACATCACCAAAGCGTCGGTTATCAATGATATACCCCATGCTTTCAAGGTTTTTCAATGTGTCGTTGTTGAAACCATCGTGCATTCTAATGGTGTCTTTCGGAAATAGTTGATGATGAAAACGGGGCGCATTAACGGCATCTTCGGCGCTCATGTCGTACAGCAACACATTTAATAACGACTGCGCTACCGATGAAATAATGGTGGTTCCCCCTGGAGAGCCGGTCACCAGCACCACGTCATTGTCTTTTTTCACCAAGGTTGGCGTCATCGAAGACAGCATACGCTTGTAAGGTTCAATAGCATTAGCCTCGCCGCCTATCGCGCCAAAAAAGTTGGGCACGCCTGGCTTGGCGCTGAAGTCATCCATTTCGTCGTTAAGTAAGAAGCCTGCGCCGCTAACCACTACACCGCTACCAAAAGTTAGGTTAATAGTGGTGGTATTGGCAATAGCATTGCCCCATTTATCCATAATAGAAAAATGGGTAGTATCTTCGCTTTCAGGAAGTCCAGGCTTAATCGCGATGGTTTCTGAAATGGTATCTGGTTGAATATCCTTTGCCCGCGCCGCAATATACTGTGGCTGGGTAAGGGCGGCAACAGGCACGCTTACAAAGTCTGGGTCGCCCAGGTATTCAGCTCTATCGGCAAATACACGCTTACCAATTTCCGACATTATATGAATGTATTCGCTGCTGTTGTGGGCTGGCACTTCGTGTTGCGCCGTGTAGGCCTCAAGCATACCAATCCACTGTGCTACAGCGACACCGCCTGAGCTTGGCGGCGGGGCAGTCACTAACTCATATCCCTGCCAGCTCAATTGCAGTGGCTTTCTCCACACTGCTTTATAGGCCGCTAGGTCGTCGTGGGTAATTAAGCCCTTATTCTGCTTCATAAAGTCCACAATAAGGTTAGCCACTTCGCCTGAGTAAAAGCCCTCTTTGCCTTTTAATTGTATGGTTTTTAACGTGGCCGCTAATTCCGGTTGTTTAAATACGGTATTGGCTTTAGCCTGTTGAAAATAGTCTGCAAAGTTGCTGTTAATACCCTTATTTTGAGTTCGGCGTATGTAGTTTGAAATATTATTAGCTAGCTTGTCGTGCACAACAAAACCGTCTTCAGCTAATTGCACTGCAGGGGCGAGTAAGCGTTCCCAGCTCAGCGTGCCATACTTTTTATGGGCGGCCCACATTCCTGCAACCGTGCCCGGAATTCCGGAGGCTTTTGCACCAAAGAGCGATTCGTAAGGTTTTACGTCACCGTTATCGTCTAAATACATATCGCGGTGAGCCTGTTGAGGCGCCATTTCCCGATAGTCGAGAAAGTCGGTAGTGTCTTCAAACTTAATAGTCATAAAGCCACCGCCACCAATGTTGCCTGCCTCAGGCAAGGTGACTGCCAATACAAATTGTGCAGTAATCGCGGCGTCAATGGCGTTACCGCCTTCTTGTAATACTGCCATTGCAGCATCGGCACTGTAGCTATCTGGCATGGCAACTGCCTGCTGCGCCATTAGGCTTTTAACATTATCATTTTCATACAGACCAGCATCAGAAGAAGCCGTATAAGTGCAGCCTGCTCCTAATGCTATGACGCCAAAAAGCATTGCCGCTTTTAGCATCCAGGCATTAAATATTATCCGTCCAGTCATGTATATCTCCTTTGTAATGCAAAAGTGGGGGTTACCCAATCATAATGACGCTAGCAATGAAGTATGCAATTAGCGTAAGTACACCGGCGAAAAGCGCGTAGGGTATTTGTGTTTTAACATGGGTAAGTACATCGCACCCTGCTGCCAGAGAAGAAACCGCTGTTGTATCTGAAATAGGCGAGCAATGATCGCCAAATATACCGCCTCCCAAAATAGCCGCAATAACCAGCGATGGGGGGAGCCCTAAACTTTGTATTAGCGGTACGCCAATAGGAATAAGAATAGCAAAAGTGCCCCACGAGGTGCCCGTGGTAAAAGACATCACGCCACCGGCAATAAATAGCATTGGCACAATAAACACAATAGGAAGGTATTCGCCCACTACGCCAGCAACAAACACCCCTGTTCCTAAGTCTTTTAAGCTATTACCAAGGGTAAGAGAAAGCAATACAATGGTAACCAAGGGCAGAAGCTCGCCCATGCCTTTAAAGCCAATCTCTACCGCTTCTTTGTGGGTGAATCGTTTGTGAAACAACAGCAAGAAATACGCAACGGCAGTAGCGAGCGCTGTGGCGTAAAGTACAGATTTACTGCCGCTTCCTTGTGAAAGCGTGCCGTTACCAGTCCAGAACATAAAGCCCACCATGCTAAATACCATTACCAGTAGAGGCGCTATCATAAAGCGCGCTTTGGTAGCCGGTTCAGAGTGCTGCGTAACGTCGGTGTGAGAAAGCGCGTTTTCTTCTTCTAGCATTGGGCCGTGTACTTTGTCGGCAGATATGGTGTAGGCGACAATAAGAAGAGTAAAAATGGCGTAAAAATTAAATACAACGCTGCCCCATAAAATGGAGGCAGAAGAGGCGGGCAGTTCGTAGGCGTCTAGCAAACTTAGTATAAACGCGCCCCAACCGTTAAGGAGTATTAGTATACAAACTGGCGCACTGGTAGAGTCGATAATGTAGGCAAGGCGAGCACGGCTCATCCCAAACCTATCGTATAAACCTCTGGCAAATATACCCGCAGTCAGCACGCTTAAATTTGATTCGATAAACACCGCAATACCGGTAAACATAGTCAGTCCGCCTACCTGTTTACGAGTTTTGGCTACGCCTTTGCCAATCAGAAAGTTAACGGTAGCGGTAACACCGCCAGAATCGCGAATAAAGGCTAGTAGTGCACCAACTAATACTGAAAATAATAATACCCTTGTGTTACCTGGGCTAGAGGCTGTGCCAACAACTCTTTCAATCGCATTAATCGGCGCAAGGTAAGTGCCGCTTAAATCCGTATTGAGCAATATCAGCGTTTCCGCGCAAAGCACAGCAAGGGCCAGTGCGAGAATGACTTCTTTTTTCCAAAATACAACGGCAATAGCCACAATTGGGGGGATGACTGACATCCAATCCATACTACTTTCCAAATTTTAACGTATTGACTTAGCGCCAGGGGAGCGCTCATTAACGTGACTAACTCGCAGAGAAACTGCGGGTTTAGCGGTGATCAGAGCAGTTCGCGTTCTGCTAGCTTCCTAATTAATAGTAGCGTACCGTATTGTGTGCGTTGTTACCAAGGATTAGATAAACATTGTCGTTCTTCACATTTAAGAAAACTAAAACCCCCGTTATAACATCATTTCGTTCAGCGCTCTTTGCGTTAACGTTTTTTAGAAAAAGCCTATTCATTGCTGGTTTTATTACGGCAGTAGCTGTGCCTTGTTTCGCATCTGATTTTAGCGCTAGTTTTACACCTAGCAGCGCCAACACCGAAGCCAGTGACGCCCAGCTTACAAAAGCCAAGTTGATGATAGGGCAAAAAATGATGTTGGACTTCCGTTATTTTTGCCAAGACGATACCTTATCCAAGCAATGCAGAACGCCTGTTAGGTCCATGCCGCAGCCATTACTAAATTTACTCAGTAGTGAAAATATTGGCGGCGTAATACTCTTTAGTGAAAATATTCATAGCGCTAAGCAGCTTGTAACAATGAATTACGAGCTACAGGCCAACATGCGACAGGCGGGAAAAGAAGCCCTTTTTATTGCTGTTGACCAAGAAGGTGGGCGGGTGGCTCGATTACCTACCACTATATTACCTGCTTTTGCCGGCAATCTGGCTATTGGGGCGTCTGCGCATCAACATGGTAATGCGTTTGCTAGCAATATTGGTGAGCACATAGGCAGAACATTGCTGCCGCTGGGCATAAACACCAACTTCGCCCCTTCGGTTGATATTAATAGTGAACCTAACAACCCCGTTATTAACGTTCGTAGCTTTGGTGAAAGTCCTGAACAAACCGCAGAACTTGGTGAAGCCTTTGTGTCGGCTATGCAAAAAGCTGGGGTATTAAGCGCGCTTAAACATTTTCCTGGTCATGGGGATACTCGCGTAGACAGTCATTCGGGGCTACCGCGAGTTGATCATTCGCTTAAACAAGCACAGTCTGGCGACTTGCTTCCATTCGCTAATATTATTAATAGCGACACACCGCCAGCCATGGTGATGAGCGCGCATATTCAATATCCATCCCTAGATAATACCACCATCAAAAACAAACAAGGCGAACTGCAAATTGTGCCGGCCACCTTATCTAAGCGCATCTTAACCGACATGTTGCGCAACCGTTTAGGCTTCGATGGACTCATTGTAACCGACGCGTTGGATATGGCGGGTATATCACAGTTTTTTACACAAGAAGAGGCGGTGATGATGGCCTTTGACGCGGGGGCAGACATTGCACTTATGCCCTATACCATTCGCAATCCACGAGACATAGAAGCGTTTAAAGCTATGCTAGATAGCCTTGCAAGGCGAACGGTGAAAGATAAACAAAAGATGGAACGGTTAACAGCGTCACACCAACGGGTGTTGCGCATGAAGTTACATCATCAATTAGGCCGGTACGTGAGTAAACCTATGTCGTGGTGGCTTAATGAAGCACAGGCGAACACAGGTAAGGCTACTCCACGCAGTGACAAGGTTATCCCAAAATCGAAAGGTAAATCAGCAGGCTATTTAGAAGAGAATGCCAATGCACTGTATTTAAAAGGAAAACAAATCGAGAAAGCGCTTTCTGAATCGTCTGTTACCTTACTGTTTGGAAAAAATAAACTTCCCGTGAAAGCAGTGAAGTGGGTAGCGCTTATGCCAGATGCAGCGCGATGCTTAGCCCTTGAAGACGCCGTACTTGCTGTCGACACTAATGCTCAGTACGCGTGTTTGCCGCTCATCGAGCTGCCGAATAAAGGGTTAGTATCGCGGTTAATCAAGCAATCTGATGCACTCATTGTGGGTGATATTACGCCGCTTCACGCCAACTATGAGCTTGGTGGGTTAGACCAAGCCTCGCAACTCGCAAGTAGGGCGAGTGGAGCGCAGTTAAACGCCTTTGGCGCATATGCAATGAAGCTGGCAAGGTCGCACGGCAAAACAGTAATTTTTGCTGCAATGAGAATGCCTTACACCGCTAAGGCGGCAATGGACTATGCAGACATTGGTATTGCAACTTATGACTATGCAGTAACCGTTTTACCAGAGTCGAAACAGTCGAATGCTTCACAAGACAATTCATTGGAGAAAAGTGCGCTAATCGAGATCAACAGCGATGAACCTGGCCCAAGGGTGTCTAGTCAGAGTCTTAAAACCTTAATGAAAGTGCTAAGCGGAAAACTTGTTCCAAAGGGGAAATCTCCAGTTAGCTGGCAACAATAGTTACGCTAATATTTTTAATGATATGTGCCAAAGTAATAAAAGTGCTGGGGCTAGTATTAAGGTTGATAGAGGGTTAATACAGGGGCAAAACAGTGTAAAAAAGAGGTAGGGGGGCAAGGTGAAAACGAGGTCAAAACTAGGCGAGTGTTAGTTCAAATACGCGGAATATAGACCTGTAAATTGCAACCCAAACATTGAGCTAAGTACTAGGCCAAACAGGAAGTAAAATACATAAAAAAACGCGCTGAAAATTGGTAAGAATAAGCGGTGTGTTAGTACTCACTAATCAGGTTTTTGAAAAGTCTAAAATGTTATCTCAAACTGAAATGTTAGCAGGTTTTTTGTAAAAACTTTATCAGCAATTTACGCTAATTTTTGTTTACTTTTTTTGTGATGATAGGCAACGAATAAAGCTACAAATAAGACAATAAACGAAGGAATAAACTAAGCTTTCACTGTCAGTTTATGTCACCTAATAGCGTGTGTTGTTATGTACCAACCTGCTAATAATCGTGGACTGTAAAACATTAGATAAGTGCTGAACCTCTCAAGCTGTTCCTTAAGTTAAGCCCCAGCTCATACTGTAAATATACGTCAACAATTCTCAAGAATACACAGGTAATATTTAGAATATCCCTTTAGCCAGCATTTTAATAAACACTCTTTAAAAAAATGTGAGTGCTCACTAATCTCTATGCGTCGATCTAGCAGGCTTGCTCGTTGCCGATTTATACACGGCGTTAACCGCCCGCGCTTTTACAGGCGCTCACGCTGTAGCAGATGTAAATTCATGCTGCTGAAAATAGCCGCTTGTCATAAATGGTTTGGTGGGCAATATCTAAGTGAAACCATTAATAGTTTGTAAGTGATTACTAACTTTATTTTGAAGTGTGTTGAGTCTGCTCTGAATACAGTAGATAGGGTGCTCGCTGCGCTTTAAATTTTACAATGTCTGCTTGCCAAGACTCATAAATTTCATCTGCGTTCTTGCCTGCCACTATGTCTTCTCTCAAAGACGAACTTCCGGCTAATTTATCGAAGAAATCTGGGCGAGTAAAAAAAGTCTCATCAGCCAGTTTTACCGCGTTAAATGTGTTTAGCAACGTTTGAATATTTAGCCCGCTTATTGAGCTTACTATTGCATTTTTGGCCACGTGTTTTTCTGCCGCTTTTTCTTTTGGTTTTTGTGCTTTTGAACTTGTATTTGGTCTTACATTTGGTGTTGTCGAACCCCCTATAATTCGCGGCTCTAATATTTGCCTCTGTGCTTGAGAATATTGTGCACTAGAAAGCTCAGGAGCATAAGAGTCTGCCACAAGAGTTTGAGCAAACAATGTTGTGCCTTTGTGCTTTGGGTTTGATGCTCCATGGTTTGCATTTACCTTAATTCGACTGTTGCCCAACTTGGCAACGGGGTGACCAATAAGTTGAAAAGGAAGGTCAGTTCCGCGACCAATGCTTACCGATGTTCCCTCAAAAAAGCACAGCGTAGGGTAAAGCCGAATAGCATTATCATTGGGAAGGTTTGGACTCGGCGCTATGGGAAGCGAATAGGGAGTGGTTCGGGTATAGTTTGCTACTGGCACCACCGTTAGCGTTGCGCGTTTATCTGTGTCTAGCCAACCTTCTCCCACTATCATTTTCGCAAGTTCACCTAGCGTCATACCATGAAGTACGGGAATGGGATGCATGCCTATAAATGATTTAAAGGGTGGCGTAAGTAACGGCCCATCAACATAGGCGATATTAGGGTTCGGCCTATCAAGCACAATCACATCAACACCTTGTTCAAACGCGGCTTCAATAACGTAATGCAGGGTACTCAGGTAGGTATAAAAGCGCACACCCACATCCTGTATGTCGAAAATAACGGTGTCGATATTTTCTAACATCGCCACAGAGGGCTTTTTTGTTTTACCGTAAAGAGAGTGAATGGGTAAGCCCGTTTGAATGTCGATGTTGCTGTCTATCTTTTCTCCGGCGTCTTTATCTCCTCGAAAACCATGCTCGGGAGACATAATGCTGACCACATTGATATTGTGAGCGAGCAATGCGTCAAGCAGATGCTGTTTAGTTGCTGACGGAGCGCCAGTTGACTTATCACCATCACCATCACTCTGAATGCTAGGCTCCGGTTCGCTATTCGTAACCAGAGCACTTTGGTTAACAACCAGAGCAACACGTTTTCCTGATAACAAAGGCAAATAAGTGTCAAACTGCTCAGCGCCAACTTTAATCTGTGTGGCACTAGCGGGTGGTGTATTTGACGCTGCCATAGCCTCTAAAGGAATAGCCCCTAGAGGATTAGCCCCTAAAAGAATAGCTCCTAGAGGAATAGCCCCTAATGGAATGACCAATCCTAAGCTAAATCTCAGGCACAATCTCGAGAATAATCCCAAGAACAATTTCAGGCACAATCCCAAGCTTTGCCTCAAACTTAATGTAAAGAACATTAAGCTGTATCGCACTGCCGTGGTAACAATCGGTAAAAGGCATTTTGATGATCTATGTGTTGTCATATTGCTTCCCTTGTTAAGGCTTTGCTGCATGCCTTTTACCAACATATTGCACCCTTGTTGACCCTTATAACCTTTTATAGCCAGGGGCTCATCTCTTTCGTCTGTATTTTCTAGTTATCTATTCGCTAGTTATTTATTCGCTAGTTATCAGCCTTTGGCGTTGGCTTGTCCGCGGTGTCGGTTTTTACTGCTTTTCTTAAGTATCCGTTATGATGGCTCAGGCTTTTAGCTGCCTGCTCTGCATTGGTGTTAGTCAGTACCATCAATATGGCGACCTTTGCCTTATTTTCGCAGGCGTCGAGGGCCTCTATGGCGGTGGCTTCATCACACTCGGTGGCTTGCATTACAATGCGACATGCACGGGCTTTCAATTTCTCATTTGTGGCGTTCACGTCTACCATCAGGTTTTCGTAGGTTTTACCTAATTTCACCATGGTGGTGGTACTTATCATATTGAGGATCATTTTTTGCGCTGTGCCCGACTTCATTCGGGTACTGCCTGTTAATGCTTCTGGGCCAACTACTGGGCATATTGTAATAGCGGCGGGTTCAAATATGGCTGCGTCAGGACTACAGGCAATAGCGGCGGTGGTGCAGCCTAGCTCACTTGCATAGGTTAACGCGCCACTGACATAGGGTGTGCGGCCACTTGCTGAAATGCCCACTACGGTGTCGTTTTTAGTCAGTGATAGGGCAACCAAATCATCTTTGCCGGCCGCACGGTTATCTTCAGCGCCTTCTACTGCGTGCACTATGGCATCGTCACCTCCTGCAATAACTCCCACTACCAGTGAATCGGGCACGCTAAAAGTGGGTCTGCACTCCACCGCGTCTAAAATACCTAACCTGCCGCTGGTACCGGCTCCAATATAAATAAGTCTACCGCCTGCTTTAATGCTTTGCGTTGCTGCATCCACGGTTTGTGCAATTGCTTTAATCTGCGTGGCTACGCTCGCTGCCACTTTTGCATCTTCGGCATTAATTTTTGAGAGTACGTCTACAGTGGAAAGTGTATCAATGTCGAGTGTGTCTGGGTTTCTGCCCTCCGATACGATACGCGCTAAATCGTTGATAAGAGAATGAGATGATGAAGGCTGTGACAATGGCATGAGAGATACTCTAATGAACGGTGAAAAACAAGCTAATCGTAAGGTACTATTAGCGAAGCGCTAAGAATAACGGCATTTGCCTAAAGGTGAAAGGCCACAAACCACAGGTAAAGACAAACGCGGTCAGGTTTAACTCATGATATAATCTACGTTATTAGATATGGTCACACAGTGATTGTATTGTGATTAGCAACTTTTTCATGCAGTGAGAGTTAATCTGTGAGCCGTCAAACTCAAGCCATCATCCACGCAGATGCCGTACTTCAAAATTTCAGAACATTGTCGTCTATGGCAAAGCACAGCCAGTCTATGGCAGTGATTAAAGCCGATGCCTATGGTCACGGTGCTATTAATGTTGCGCGCATACTTCAGCATGTGTCGCCGCGCTTTGCAGTGGCTATTATTGAAGAAGCGGTGGCATTAAGAGAAGCGGGCATAACGGTGCCAATAGTGGTACTTGAAGGGGCGCATCAAGCCAAAGAGTGCGCAATGGCGGCGCAATACGACTGTATATTGGTAATGCATTCTTATGAACAGCTACAGTGGATGCAAAAGTGTGAAGTATCTAAACGCCCCCACATTTGGTTAAAAGTAGATAGTGGTATGCATCGACTGGGTTTTTCTACCGACGACATTGAAGAGGTTGTGGCTCAAAACCAAAGCCTGCTTACTAATGAAACTACTCTAGTAACGCATTTCGCCAGCGCCGACAATCCAGATAACGATTTTACAGCCACTCAAATAGCCGCCTTTGAAACCAAGGTAGCGTCTTTGTCGTTACCAGTTAGCCTAGCGAACTCGCCAGCAAGCGTAAATTGGCCACAATCTCAAGCACAGTGGAATCGGTTAGGGCTCGGTGTTTATGGTGGACAGGTTTCTACTCAATCTATCACCAGCTCGGCAGTACAGTTGTTCCCTGCAATGACCTTGCGCTCTAGCGTTATTGCGCTTAGAGACATCGCTGAGGGTGAAGGGGTTGGCTACGGACAAACCTGGCGCGCTCAAAAGCCAAGTAAAATTGCGACAGTGGGAATAGGTTATGCCGATGGTTATCCACGACACTGTCCTAACGGCACGCCCGTAATGATAAGGGGGCAGCGCGCGTCGCTTGTAGGTCGGGTGTCTATGGACATGATAACTATTGACGTAACTCACATTAATAATGTGACCACTGGCGATACGGTAGAGCTGTGGGGAGAAAACATCTCCATCAGCGAAGTGGCCTCTTGTGCGGGCACTATCGATTATGAACTGATGACACGGGTTTCCAGTCGCGTCCCTCGTATCGTGAGATACGCCTAAACTTTTATGTAGAGTGATTCCCACTCAGAAACTGCACTACACGGCGAATAGCTAAAATTATATTAATAACTATTCGACAAAAGAATGAGGCGATTTAGCCTACCTTGTGTCTATACTGTTTCGTGCAATATGTGTGTGAGGTGAATGTTTCATCATCGACAGTGTTGCCAATACTCATAAGTGAGGTTTGTATGCGTACTTCGTTTTCAAGACCGAGAGTCAACCGTGGCGCAGTAAGCCGTCCACCTACGCCTGTTAAAAAAGAAGCAGTAGCTAAAGTCGACGCCAACGTACTTAAGCGGTAAAAATACAAATAAGCAATTCAAAAAAGCCCGATTGATGTGAGTCAATCGGGCTTTTCTTTTGCGCGCCACGTCAATTTGGCTGGAATTGTGTCGCCAAAGCATAGGCACATCAGGCTTTCAAAATGGCATCAGCTATTTTGAGGGTGTAACCCGTTGTCTAAATGCTCGTTCTGTTCGCCTGTGAGTGTGGTGTTGTTAGCGTCAGCACTACTCACGCTTTTACTGTTGTTCTTGCTTTTTGATACCGGCGCGTAACGCTCGGGGCGGTGATTAAGCGATATCACCATGTTAAGGCAAAGTGCTGCAAGAATAGAAATTAACACAAGGTGCCATTCTATAAACTGTAACGCACATAACAATATGACGCTATCTACCGATAGCTGGAAAAAACCGGCTCGTATATTAAAGCGCTGTTGTAAAAAGAACGCCATAATGCCGATACCACCTAAGCTAGAGCTATGACGAAACATCATTAGCATACCCACACCAATGAGAATGCCGCCAAATACCGCGGCAAAAAATGGGTTCACGTGGCTTATATCAACAAAGGCTGGTATTTGTTCGGTAAGCACAGATACCGTGGTAACAGAGATAAAAGTATTAATAGTGAAACGCTTACTAATTTGCGTCCACGCTAAGGCGTAAAAGGGAATGTTAATTAGAAAGAAGAGCACGCCAAAGTCTATATCCACTGCGTAGGTGCCAAGCAATGCTAAACCTGCAGCACCACCTACCATTAAGTCTTGAGACTGGAATAAGAACACGCCAAACGCAACAAATAAACCCGCACTAACTAAAGCGAATACATCTTCGATGACACTGTGATTTGGTTTTTGCATGATAAAGAGCTTGCGTTAAGAATACACAATGTAATTGTACGTTTACAACATGATGGAATATAGGGGGGAGCGGCCAACTTAAAGTCGGCAAACCAGCGAATGGTATGCATGCCTTTACAACTCTTATCTCTTCCGTAAACAGGGTGTTGCGGCCATGTAAACGTTGCACCAAATTGTGACAATTACTTCAGTACTAGGCATAAAATAACCGCATTAAATCACGCACTAAAAGATTGTTGCCTAATCGAGTGTGGCACGCCAAACGATGTCTTGTTTATTAAAACTAATATTGCACTGCATAATGCCAAAATGGAGCGGACTGGACGCTTCTATTTTGCTGCCGTTAGCGACAAATTCCGTATGCCACGTTAAAAGCTCAGCGGTGTTCAACTGACGCTCTACATTTGCTTTTGATATACCAGGATAGAAATTGTCGCATAAAATGATGACTTCTCTTCGCGCTTCAATCCAGTAAAAAGTCACGGCAATGAGCGCTGCAATAGCAGCGATTGCAGCAATATCCGCAAGAATTGAACGTTTCATAGCATGCATTGTTTTACCTCTATCATTGCGCGGTGGCAGACTACATCGAGAAGTTTCAGACACTATATTGAGTTAAAAGTGCGTTTACAGATTAATAAAAAAGAAACGGCTTCTACTGAATCGCATAAACATACCACGACCACGTGCGGGATATAAAGAATGCAAAATAGGGAAATGTGCTCTCGTAGCGCGGTTGTTTTCTAGTTAGAAAACCTGTTGGGAGCTGATATAGCAAAACGCCGCACTGCACAAGCCTGTGTTGTATACGTAAAGGCGAACGTAAGCATTAAATGCGTTATACGTTATATTTTTGTAAGGTTTACGCAGGGCTGATACCATGAATGCAAATCTCTCGGCGTAGAATTATTTTTTTGAAAGCTAGGTAATCAAACACCTTTCGTAAGCCTTCTTCTTCTCTTGTTTCGCCAATTTACTTGTAGGAACTGCAATGAAAAAACTCCCCATCGCGCTATCGTTGGTTGTCGGTAGTGGCATCTGTTGCTCTATCGGCATTAGCAAATCAGCGATAGCTGACGAATTACCTTTTACTCTTTCTGGTCATGCACGTGTTAACTACGGGCATCAAGACTGGCTTATCCCTGATTTTAGAGACGGCTTTGAGTTTGAATCGTTTAAACTAGGAGTGGCTGGCGAATTTGATAAATTTAGCTATAAAGCGGAGTACCGCTGGTATGAAAATGTCGACTTTAATACGGTTCGTTTTGCTGATTTAACGTATCATTTTAACGATCGCACTGAAATTACCGGCGGTATTACGCAAACGCCTTTTGGCTTACAGCCCTTTGCGAGTAATAGCTTTTGGTTTTCGGTCAATTACTACCTAGGGTTTGAAGACGACTATGATGCCGGCGTTAAAATAAATCATACGCGAGGCAACTGGGATTTTCAGGCGGCCTATTTTATGAATGATGAATATAACGACGCTGCAAAGTTTAGTCGTTATTCATTTGATGTTGCCGACGACGGTGAATTTAGAAACTCAGAAGACGGCCAGTATAATATCCGGGCAAATTATACTGGCCGTTTTATTAGAGGTGCTACCACCGAGATTGGGGCGTCTTATCAATATGGCAATATCCTCAACCTAGATACCTCTAGCAGTGGCGATATGAATGCTTATGCCCTGCATATGCGTCATACCCAAAATGACTTTAAAGTAGAACTTCAATATATCAACTACGAATACAATTTAGCTGCGCCAGAAGGTCAGGCTGACGATCGTTTAGCGCTATCTTCGTTTACCTTTCCCTTTTTAGCTGCGGCAGACGGACAAACCTATTCGGCCAATCTCATCTACTCGGTGCCATACGACTTTGACAATATATCGTCAATGACATGCTACTCAGAGTTCAGTCTTGCTAAGGGGGATGATGCGTCAGGAAAAAATTCATCTCAGTGGGTGAATGGCTGTAGCGTGGGATGGGACAAGTTATTCATGTATGTGGATAGTATTCGAGGTAAAAATATGTGGTTTTCCGGTGGTCCAGGTATTGGCCTAGACATCGGCGGCCTGCAAGACACCACGCACAGACTCAATATTAACGTTGGAATTTATTTCTAAGCGCTTAGGGGAATTATTATGAGAACAGTATTTACCATTATATTTTTACTCGCTTTTATACCGTCGGCGAGTCACGGTCATGCGTGGTTGAAGTTAAAAATAGCAACCGCTGAGTATGCGCCTTATACCTCAACAGATATGCAGCACGGCGGCTATATTAATCACATCATTACCGATGCGCTGTTAGAAACTGGGGTGCAGGTTGAGTATGTATCAATGCCATGGGAAGAAGCGTTAGAAGCTACCTTAGCAGGTGAATACGATGCTCTTTCTTACGGCAATTTTGTTCGCTCCAGAGAAAGTGAGTTTTTTCACAGCAAGCCAATTAGCGCTGAAAGTTTAGTCTTTTATGTGAATAGTGAAAAAGAAATACGCACCTGGTCTGAGCTAAGCGATATCGCCGATTTGAAAATGGGCATAACAGAAGGGTATCTCTACAACGACGAAATTGCCGCTTTTATTGAAGGCAATGAAAACGTGGTAAGGCGAGGTAGCGATCAGGAGAACTTAGAAGCACTTATTAATGGCGATATTGATATCTTCCCCATTGATGAGCTTACCGGCTGGTATTTGTTAGAGCGTGAATTCACTGACGCTGAGCGAGATAGCGTGGCCCTTATTTCTCCTAATATTTCTACCGTAACTACCCATCTTATTGTGCCAAAGGGTAGGCAAAACAGTCAGCTAGTGCTGTCGCTGTTTAATAAAGGTATTGATGAGCTAACCCTTGAAGGTAAGTTAACAAGGTTCAAGCGCCTGTTAAAAGAGGGCTACTACCAGCATCCTCAGAAAAAAGTGCACTACGATAGACGATAGCTCAATATAAATAACGCGCTATAAGTAAACAGATAGTGCGTTATGCGCAGCCCTGCGTATAATCACAACCCATAATTTTTTAGGTCTTTATGGGTTGTTAATGAGATCGTTTTTTAGTCGGTTACCTTTACTCTTCGCTTTTCCTTTCTTTCTTTTCTCTATAGCGCTAATTATATTGTCGCCACTTGCGGCTGATAATGCGTTAGCGGAAACAGCGATACACAACGACAACCAAGTGCATGTGGACGTATCAGGCTCACTAAGAGTGCGCTATGAGTCGCTGCATAACCCTATTTTTCCTACTACGCGTGAGCAGCGCGAGCAAAACAATGAGCGTATTTCTACCCGAGTCATTGTTAACACCACGGTAAGCTACAACAATATTAGCGCAACTCTGGATGTAAGAGACTCCAGAGCGTTTCTTGATAATAACGACCCTACCTTGGGCGCCAATCAGGTCAATACACTTGAGCCCGTGCAGTTCTATGTTTCTTATGCGCCCACATCCTTAGCTACTATAAACGCCATCAAAGTAGGGCGTATGGAACTTGATTACGGCAGCCGTCGCCTGCTGGCAAAAACCGTCTATCGCAATGCTACAAACAGTTACGACGGAGTAGTGGTAGACGCTACATTCTCACAGTGGAATGTCAGTGGGATATATATTCAGCCTGTGGTGCGTTTTCCTTCCGATGCAGCAAGTGTTGATGCAAACGAGCGAGCATTTGATAAAAGCTATAGCGAGAGGCGTTTATTCGGGGCATACATCACCTCTCCCGATGACAATATAAAGCTACAAAGCTACTGGCTAAAAGAAGATGACGGCGACGAGTTGGCCACGAATAACAGAGACTTGGTTACCTTATCCATAGACTATACCAAAGCATTTAGTCATGGTTGGAAGGGTAACGTAGAGGTTGTCGGTCAAACTGGAACCGCAAGAGAAACCAGAGCCGCTGACGACACTTTAGATAAAGACGTTCGCGCCTACATGCTATTTGGCTACCTAGGTAAAAAGATTACTGCCAACACTTTTTTACGCGCCGAGGTAGATTACATCAGTGGTGATAACGATACGTCGGACAACAGAATTGAAAATTTCGACAGTTTATTTGGTGTTAGGCGTTTTGATTTTGGGCCAACGGATGTGTATCAAGCCATGCCCCGCAGAAACTTGAAAACGGTAGGATTGCGCAGCATTAGCAAACCTGCAAGCGCCCACCATGTGTTGCTTGGCTATAAAGCCATGTGGTACCAAAAAGCCCCTGAAAGTGTGGATGATTTTATCGGGCATCAAGTAGAGGCAAGATGGCGCTATAACGTATTGCCTAATTTGCGCTTGGCTATTGGCGGTGCGTATTTGTTTAAAGGGCGGGGCTTTGAGCGCGGCGACTATAGCGATAACAGTGCGTTTGTTTTCACAGGCGCAATGTACAGCTTTTAAACGCCGTTTACTGATACCTGATGCGCCTAGCTAATAGAAATTAGTTAACCTTTTCCCTGTTTAATTAACCTGTTATCTTTGCTCATCGTTTGCTAATAGTTAAGAGAGCACCTTGCCATTTATGTCGCTAATTTCCCGTTTCCGGGCACTCTTATCGCTCCTTGGGCCCGGAGTGCTCATGGCCACAGCGGCCGTTGGAGGAAGTCACCTTGTAGCGTCAACGCAGGCAGGGGCTAAGTTTGGCTGGCAGCTCGCCATACTCATTCTTGTGGTTAATATACTGAAGTACCCTTTTTTTAGGGCCGGGGTTAGCTACACCATAAGTACTCAGAACACCCTGCAGCAGGGGTATCTTAGTATGGGTAAGCGCTATTTAGCGTCGGCGCTGTGCTTAAATATGCTCGCCTCTGTGGTGAATGCAGCCGCACTGTTACTGTTCGCCGCCAGTTTACTCTCGTACTTTGTGCCTTTCGATATCGCGATCACGCTCTCCTCATCCTTGGTATTGGGCCTTATTTTAGTCATTTTGTTAGCCGGGCATTTTGAAGGCTTAGACAATATTGCTAAGGGCATAATGGGCGTCTTGGTGGTAGCGACTATTGTGGTATTTGTTGTTGCCCTAGTGGGGTACGCCCCGGTTGCGCCCAAAGAGACGCCTCCTTCTCCATGGACGTTAGCTACCCTCGGATTTTTAGTTGTTACCATGGGCTGGATGCCTGCGCCTATTGAAATATCGTCAATTACATCGCTGTGGCTAAAGCGCCAGTGTAAAGACAAAGCGGTTACTCCTAAAAGCGCGCTGTTCGATTTCAACCTTGGCTACGGCGTAACGGTGTTGCTTGCCATGCTGTTTTTAGGGCTAGGTGCACTGGTACTCTATTCAAGCGGCACGCCTCTGGCCACAAGCGGCATAGGGTTTTCTCATCAGCTAATTAGCATGTATTCTGCCACTATTGGTGAATGGGCCCATGGGCTTATAGCGCTGGTAGCCTTTCTGTGTATTTTCGGATCGGCGCTGACCGTTTACGATGGTTATGCGCGAGTGGTCGCAGAAGGTATTTCGCTGCTTTTACAGAAAAAAGCGGGCGAAGCAGCGAACAGCGAAAAAGGCCCTCAGAACGCTCTGGTTACAATAGTGCTGCTTGTCATGGCAGCGATAAGTTTTGCTATAGTGTTATTTTTTAAATCAGCGCTGTTAGCCATGCTGGGGTTTGCGATGACCCTCGCTTTTGTGACAACCCCCGTTTTTGCGTGGCTTAACCATAGATTAGTGGCCCGCAGTCAGCTGCATGAAGACGCCGCGCCAAGCAAATGGGTTACGGCGATAAGCTATTTAGGACTTATTTATTTATTCGGATTTTTGTTGGTCTTTGTTTGGTGGAAATGGTTGGCATAATGCGAACTAACACACGTATTAGTCTCTAAAGCGAATAATATCGCCCACGGAGCAAATAAATTTCACCAGCTTATCGTGCTCATATAATTCGCTCATTAAGGTAATGGGTTTTTGCCGTAATGAGTCGCTTGCAATAATGTTTTGCCAATTAAGCGGCGTTACCGATTCATTGGGCCGGGCGTTTTGTATTTCTTTGAGAAATGCGTCGGCAATGATCCCTTGTCCTATCGCTGTAGGGTGCACCCCGTCTAGGCTAAAAATACCGCCAGATAAAATGTCGCCTTCGGTCGATGTATCGTAGTACTTGGTGTCGATGGGAGGATAAACAAACTGTAAAGCTTCAGGCAGAGGGTAGGTTGGCCCACCAAAATTCCGCTTCCACGCCATTTCAGTTAAGTCGTTGCCAATATCGACAATATGAAAGCGCTCGCTGCCTAAGGCTTCATTTTTAGCAGACACCAACGCTTTAATACTGCGATTAAACTCGACGATAGTTTTATCGATGAATACCGCATCTCTAAACGGGAGGTATTTACCACACCCCTTGGCAGCCGATTCCGACAGCGGAAAATAAGAATAAAACTCATAATAAAGGGCCTTTTTATCAGGCCGAGATGGATCGGTTATTACCCGCTTTTCGCCCATCCCTTTGGCAATAGGCGCAATAGTGACCAAAGGAACCGTGCCAACGAAAATCTTCCAGTCACTTTTCTTATTGTCTGCCATAGCGTCAACAACCTTGTTTAACAGCATGTCGTATTCGGCGTGAAAGTCGTTGGGGTGCCATAAATTCCATTGGCTACGCTCTTTGCGCGAAGCCTGTAGCACTCGTTCGGGGTCGTTTGGTGTTTGGACTACATTGAGGCTTAACACCGTGCCTAGCGCGTTATTGGCGCCAAGCCACAAGCAGAGGTTTTCAACGCCTTCTTCACTCGCGCAATGCTTAAGCCAGTCAACGGCGGTATAGTTGCCGAAGGTGTCTAACCCCTCATCGCCTAATGGGTTAAGTACGCGATACGCATTTCTCGAAAAGGGCGTACTCACGGCTTGAAGGTAGCCATCGCCGGTGGCGGTGCTGTTTGCTATAACATCAAGGCATGAGCGGGGAGTGACCATAAAGGCATCGCCCACATCCATCCCCTCAACGGCCACATTGTGAAAACCTAGCGAGTCGAAATTGCTACCCACGGGTTTACCCGGCATGCCGTCACCACGCTCGTAAAAGTCTTCAGCCTGATCAAGCACGCTATTAATCACTGAAAATGCATTTAGCCATTCAAGGCCACGAATGTTAGCGCCAAACTTTCTTTCCAGTGCCCTAAAAATGCGTTCTAAATCGATTTTAGTTTTATAGCGCTCATCCCAGCGAAGGTAGCGGTAGTTGGGTTCGCCAAGCGCGTCGGCAAGCAGTGTGCTGTAACTAAGTCGCGTGTTAGCCGCACTGCCTGACATAAAGCCTTGGGAAATGCTGTCGCCTATAGTAAATATTTTGGTCATTGAGGTACGTCCATGCTAGGTAAGTGAGGACCCCACTCCAATAACATCAGCGCAATGACACCAGCGCAGTAGAATTCGTGTCCGTTTACTTAATTCAAGAGTGGTTAATGTAAAATAGGTTGGTTAAATTTTCAACAGATAAAGCCTCAAGCAGCTTATACCCTCGAACAGCCAAGACCTCAAACAGCTGTGAGCCAATCTGCAATCTAAACTGCTATTGAACTCGAGATAAAATCTCTGACTAAGCCTACGATCAAACTATTGCCCAAGCTGTTGATCATGCTGGCGAGCACACCGGTGACCACAGAGTGATGCACTAGAATTTTTGCTTTCTTCTTTTTATTGGGAAAAGGCCAAGCCAAAGCCCTGCCTCAAAGATAAAACCGAGCAAGACAAGAGCAAACAGACCCGTTTCAAAGCCCATGCTGTACGAAAATAACGCAGCAAATAGACATAATAACGCAATGGTAATACGAATAAATGGGGGCATCAGAATACTCCATGTTTGTAGGCCGAAGCTTAATTATAGTGCATAGAGTAAAGCCATTAACTAAAACATCGTAAGCGTATGTGTCTGAACTTATCTGAGCGCCTATGTGAGGAGATAGTTGAACGATTATCTGAGAACATATTTAAGCACGTGTGTAAGTCTAAGTAAGCTCGTGTTTAAGCAGGTTTGAGCCGTAATTTTCATTGTTGTGAGAGCCATCGAGCCTTTGCTTGGTTCGACTCAAACATACGCTTGTTGCCCTTAAAGCTATTAAATAAGTGTTCATGAGCCGCTTTTGAAAATGTGTCTGTGCGTTCGGTGTACTGCGAAATCCATTGTATAAGCATATCTAAGTTGGCGTCTTGGGCTTCCTTACTCTCGTACTTATGTGGCTCCCACGGCCTGTTTTTGGCATTTTGGATACAGTCATTAACTGATAAATTGAGAAAAAGCACGTTACTGGCTAAAGGCATAACAAGCGCCAATAAATCAGAATAGCACCCTTCAATAACCCAGTGAGTGTGTGTATTTACAAACGCATCTATCAACGCTTTAGACTCTGCCATAGGCATTCGCGCTGGTGGCGATTGCGGTTGCCAGGCTATGGTGTCTAAGTCTAAATGGGCGACACCGTATGTATTCGCTAGCTCTTTTGCGAGGGTGGACTTTCCAGACGCAGAGTTTCCAAAAATCAGAGTGTTAGTTAGCATGGCTTTTCCCGTGACCCGCTTTCAAAGGCAGTTACTCCCCAATATTGGCTTGATTTGCAAGTTTGCTTTAAGCCGTAATTGCGAAAGTGTTTTCTCATATGTAAGTTCAAGTAACCGTGAGCAAATACAATAACCTTACCTTCTTTTTGCGCAATGGTGATTAATTCTTGTGCTGCAGTTTTAGCGCGTATTTTTGCTTGTCGATAAGATTCAAACGGGCCGGTTTTTCCTACCGTCCATAAAGCTCGGTTTACATAAACCCAGGTCCACGCGTTTAGGGTAAAAGGTAATTTGAAGCGCGGAATATCCATCTCCCGATATAACGCCGATGTGAGATCAGGTGATTTATTGAGTGCTATTTCACAGCTATGAACAGCACGAGGTAAATCGCTAGACACCACGTAGTAATCATCAAAGCTGTCAGTAAATACCATGTTTGGGCGACTAGTCTTAGCAACCATCGAGTGATTGTAATTCCTTACCCAGTTTGCGAAGCCCGCGCTTCCCAAGCGAATATTTTGGGATTTTTCTGGTTTTCCGTGTCGTACTAGCACTATTTGCATAGCTTCACTTCCGTGTTATCACTACTATTGAAGGGCAATGCGTATTAAATGACAAACCCATGTTACATATATGTGGCTGTTAAGTTTCGTTGCTTTTTAACAAGGTTACGCCCAGCCAAGAAAACCATACTATCTGACTTACGCCAAAGATTTCGGTTAATACGTCGGCGGGGTACACGGTGAGTACACCAACAGATCCAACAAATAATCCAACAACGTTAAACGCTTTTGGCAGCGCTTGGCTTTGTAATGCCGCAATGCTTATCAGTAAAACCCATAATCCACCTACTACTTCGTTGCCGCCACCCAATCCTTCCACTACGGTGTAAACAGTGCGCCACATTGTCATTGCTTGTTTAGGTTCAGTGGTAGCAAGGTCTATGGCTGCGGCCAAGCCAATATTCGCTATCATACCGCTGGCTATCACCAAGCCTACCCAAACCACACCAAAAACAGCGGCAAGTGAAGAAAGTGTAGGAGCCCCTTTTTTTAAACGTTCGTGAAGTGCCAGTACTAATACCGCTAATACAATGCCAAAAAGGACATACATAACTAAGTTAACGATGGATAGCACTGTTTTGTTCTCGGCGAGAAAGGCAAATTGTTGCGCTGCATCGCCACCACCGGGTGAGCTCCAAAACGCACCAAAGAACACAAACGCCGAAACATAAATAACGGCTTCAAATAATGCAGCTACGCCGCCTGTTTTTTGTAAGTTACTCAAGCTGTATATTTCCAAGGGTTAAACATCGCCATACACTACTACAAACCAATGCGGTCAACACCAGCGCCAGTCATTATTACGCTGAGACTATAAATAGTCGGCTTGTTCAAATTTATGAAAGCCTGCTCGAGTAAGGGCTGTTAATTCATCAATAAGAGTGTCGTCGAACGTTTTAAAATTGAAGCAAGACTTGCCCTGCATTCGTTTTTTAAGTTCAGGAGAAACCTTGTCGAGTAATTCAGGAAAAACATAAACTGGCATTAAATGAAAGCTAACGTAATTCTTATTAACCTTTGCTGAGGCAAAATACATTGGCTTTTTATTTTTCATAATGTGATGGGTATTAAGATAAAAGTGGTTGGGTTCGTTGATGGCAACCACCATATCCTGTTCATAGTCCGTCAGAATGTTTTTTAAATAATCAAAGATGATGTCAAAGTCTTTCAATTATAATCTCCCTAAACCAAGTTCTAAATATAGCGCTGTTACGTGAGACATCAAATAGTATTAAGAACGCTATCAAAATTTGGCAAAGAGGTAGTAAAAAAGCCGAACGACGAAACCGTACGATTGTGGTGCTCAATCGTGCTTATAAGCCTGTTATTCTAGCGCCTTTCCGTTTTCTTCATTTTTCCGCGCAACTCAGTACAAGGATATTCTTATGTTTGCGGTCGACCACATTATTTTACTCAGCGCTGTGCTTGCCATACTTGGTGTATTAGCCAGCAAATTGTCGCCGCGATTTGGCGTGCCGGTGCTCGTTCTCTTTTTAGGTGTTGGCATGCTGGCCGGAGAAGACGGCATTGGCAGAATTCTTTTTGATAACGTGGATGTGGCTCATTCAATTGGCACGTTTGCGCTTATTCTTATTTTGTTTGATGGTGGCTTACAAACCTCGAAAAGGTCGATAAAACGAGCATGGAAACCTGCGGCACTTTTAGCCACCCTTGGTGTAGTGGGTACTGCTACGGTCACAGGTATAGCGGCCATGTATATTCTGAACTTACCGCTGTATATGGGTCTGCTGCTTGGCGCTATTGTAGGGTCGACAGATGCTGCTGCGGTATTTTCTGTACTGAGAAATGCAGGCATTACTATACCTCCAAAAATTAAGGCCACGCTAGAATTAGAAAGCGCATCAAACGATCCCATGGCCATATTTCTCACCGTTGGGTTAATTACACTCATAAAAGACTCCTCTACCCAGCCTATCGAGCTGGCGTCGCTATTTGTAAGTCAAATGGGAGTAGGGGCCTTGGTGGGGGCCGGTATTGGGGGTGTTGCGGTATGGATATTTAGAAGAATTACCCTTATGGCTATTGGTTTGTACCCTGTGTTTGTCATGCTGTTCGGGGTGTTAGCGTTTGGATTGGCCGCAAATCTAAACGGCAGCGGCTTTCTAGCTACCTTTATAACGGGCGTTATTGTGGGAAACAGTCGTTTTTCTTATCAACGGAACACCTTTGTATTTCTCGACGGGCTTGCGTGGCTCGGGCAAATCGCCATGTTTGTTATTTTAGGCCTTTTAGTTACACCCACCGATCTCTTTCAAACTTGGAAAGAAGGGCTAATCATTGCTTTCGTGCTTATATTTGTCTGTCTCTTATACACATCTCCGAGCCCACGAGACGGACTCCTATCTCG
>OJDZ01000085.1_pt1 | contig 58068 bp, 39 predicted proteins | sample 1592981 | NCBI WGS metagenome assembly OJDZ01 (sample SAMN05416851, study PRJEB24817) | seawater metagenome | isolation source: Sea water | place: Canada:Atlantic | collected 2013-07
CGAGATAGGAGTCCGTCTCGTGGGCTCGGAGATGTGTATAAGAGACAGGATTTTTCAGTGAAGAGCCCACTAAATAATTACGCTTCACAATTTTACTCAAAATATATTTAGATGCTTATTTCGTTAAATATTACACTAAGTCGAGTATAGCCATCCGAATGTCTTTAGGCGCTATCATCTGTTAATTTAACTTATTGGGTGCCGATGTGTGCTCTGTTTAACTGCGAATATGTTGCACTTACTACTGTGCATTTTCTTTTTCTAACAGAATAATTTGAGACTTATCCTCAAGTAAAATATCATAAATAACAAACGGGGTTTCTTTACCCCCTATTTGAGTAATAATACTGCCTATCGGGAGTTGAGCATACAATTCTGTGTCACCTGACGCCAAGTGATATCGCATTACTTTTGGCCCTTGTTCCGTGTGAACAACATAATAAAGCCAATATTTTGTCTGCAATATACCGCCTTGAATTGGTGCTGCATTTAAAGCTCGTAAGTTTGCAATACTATAGGTTTCCGCTATTGAATTTCGCGTCATTAATTGCCCGTTCGACATATCAACGTAGGTTATTTCATTTCCTGTTATAGACTCTTCAACATATACGCCAGCGTTTATAACCAATTTTATTAATTTGTTCTGAGTTAGATCTAGTTTCGATAAGGTATATTGACCTTGTTCTTTAATGCTTAAGTAAACTGCATCCATTGCGGGTGACCAGTGAAGTATATGTGCATTAGAAGGAACGATATAGCTCGAATCTATCTGCTGAGAATCAAGATCTAAAACTAGCAATTTTTTTTCGCGATTACTTTTATCTAAAAATGCTAATTTTTGATTGTCTGGTGACAACAATGGTCTACCTAAGCTATTTGCCTTTAGCTGAGTGATCTGCTGTGATATTTCTTGTTGATGTTGCCATATTTCAAAAGCTCCTGAGCGATTTGACACCGAATAGAATGTTCGATTTTCTGGAGAGTATATGGCATTAAAATCAAGCGTATTGCTGTTAAGCATTGCGGGTTTTGTCTCTATACCTATATGTTCTATAACGATGTTTCTATGCCAATTCTTATAAGCTATTTTTGACTTATCATGAGTAACCGCAATATCGGATTGAAATTCGCCCTTGATGTTTTCGACTACCTGAGTTTCTTCTCCAGAGATTAGATTCATCAACCAAATAGAGAACTGACCATCTTTTTTACCTGAAATAAGTAGCTCTTCTTTCAAGGCGGCAATACTCATAATGCTATGGAAAGAGGAACTTACTAGTTCTACGGTTTGATTTTTAATAGAATACTTATTAAGTTTAGTTGAACCATCAGCCAGTTTTTCTACAAAGAATATAGTTGCGCCATCAGGACTAAATATAGGCATAGTTTGACTATTGTTTGATGTTACTAATGGTGTTAATTCAGCTTTTTCTAATTGAACTAAAGCTAATTTCACCTTTTGCCCATTCTTATACGCAATCACTGCGTGTTTTTCTGATGGTGAAATATCAAACGAGTATACTTTAGTGTTTTTACTTAATAGGGGCTGCTGGTTGCCGGTTAAAATATCATGCTTAATTAACTGACAATTTTCTTGAACGCACTTTAAGAAATAAAACGCTTGATTTTTAAGGCTCCACTTTGGCGATCTATGAGTTGCATTTTGTGCGGAAATTATCGTTTTTTTATTAGTTTTTAAGTCTATTAACGCCAAGGTGTTAAATTCATCATTGAAAACTTCTGAGTATACAAATAACAACTTATCATTAGCTTGATTCAATGCTGGCATTTCAGCATAAATGTCAGATTGCGTTAACTGAGTTGCTCTATAATTTAATGCTCTCAGATCGCTTCGTTCTTCTATTGAAGAAAAGTGATGTAGCATGATACTTGTCGTTATTATCATTGCTATAGAGATAATCCAAGCGGCTAGCCATTTCAAATTTGAATTATGTTTCGTTGAAACAGTCGTTGTTGGTGATTGTGAATTTTCAGGTGTTTGAATTACATTAGCATCGTTAGGTTTTTCAAACTCATAGATAAAACAATATCCCTTGCGAGCAATCGTTTCGATAAATGTAGGGTGTTGAGCAGAGTCATTTAAAATTTTTCTTAATTCAAAGATTGCCCGAGTAATCACATCAAGCCCAACAATATTCTCTGGCCATAGAGATTGCGCAATAGTTTCTCGACTAACAACTTGTCCTTTATGTTTCACTAAAAAGCATAAAACCTCCATGATTTTAGGTTCAACTTTGTAAACTTTTCCATTTGATTCTAGTTTATTATGTGCTGGTAGTACCCAGAATTCTGATAGTTTAAAACTATCCATTTAACAATTTCCCTTGATAATGTACTGTTTTTAAATGATAAATATATCCATCATACTACCATGATGACAAAATCATTGTTCTGTAGCAACCGATTGTTTACAAAGTGTACTGAAAAACATGTATCAAGTCATTTTGTGACAAAAGGGAAAGTAGTTATATGCAAGTTATAAAAAAATTCATTGGAAATACAGTCGTTATTACAGCTCTATGTAGTCTTAGCGCAAAAGCAGATGTTATTGAAATCGAAATATTGGGACAAGGAATAATAAGTTCAGTTGAAGCAAGTGTTAATTGTAGTGAAAGTTGCAGCATTGATAACATATCACAAATGAACACACTCGTGGCAACAGCTGAAACTAATTGGAAATTTAACGGTTGGAGCGGTCAGCAATGTGACGCTGGTAATGGGGTGATCGTAAATTCAAGCAGTATGGGCTTGGCTGGCGCTGTAGGAGGGGCCAAAACACTTGATAGTGCTGATATCAATGGTGATGGAATTTATGACTTAGTGACAATTAGTTTGTTTGATGGAAAAGTATCCACATTAATTAATGATGGCTCAGGTCTTTTTGATAAAGCAGTAGTCGCTTCTGATTTAAATTACCCATCCGGTTTATCATTGTATGATTGGGATAGTGATGGCGATCAAGATTTAATTGTCGCGGTTTTTGGTGAGAAAAAACTAAAGTTATATCTCAATGATGGTAATGGTGGATTACTGTTTAGTGAGGATATTGTCATTGGAAATGTCAGACCTTACTCAATTGCGGTGGTTGACTCAAACAATGATCAGGCACCTGATTTAGTTGTTTCTTCATTTTCAGCAGACACTACAGGTGACTTATTTGCTTTGGCGAACAGTATCAGTTCTGCAAAGACTGCCGTTTATTTAAATGAAAATAATGTTTTTGCATTAGGTCAAACATTTTCTGAAAACGCGGCAATCACATTGGATGCATACCTTACAGTTGATTCAAATTTAGTGGTGGTTGCAGCTGAAATTATTGAAGGAAATATTGCGCTTTATAAGAACTCAACTCGAACCGTTATTGATACAAAACCTGCTAGCTACGGTGTAACGTTTGGTGATATAGACAACAATGGAACTATGGACATATTGGCAGCCAATTATCGTCCTTCGACTTTATCTTTGTATATTAATCAAGGAAATCATAATTATTCACCTGCGCAAATTATTGCCCAACCCGACGAAGGACTGACAGCCACGGCAATTGTTGATATAGATGCTGACGGTTATGCCGATATTGCGACGGGTGAATTTAATGCGAAACAGTTCTATTATTTTAAAACACTTAGCTACAATGACTGTATTGTGTATCAAGGTAGTGATATTTCATTAACCGCAGAGTTCATACAACTAGTTGAACCGGTGCCATCACCAGTAGTTGAAGATAATAAAAAATCTTCAAAAGGAGGTGGCTCATGGTCATGGGGTTTAATATTGATCGCTTGTATTGTGGCGAATAAAAAACTAAAGCTTAAGCCGTATAATTTATAAATTTACAAAACCCGGCTTATGCGTCATCTCACTAATTTTAGATGCCGCTTGATTATCTAATAGGTAGTTAAGCGGCTTTCTAAAATCCTGTCATATTATTCGTTATATTCAAAATATGGGACACGGATAGGTGTATGTCCTTTAATTTACCACCTTCATGTTTAAATAACTTTCTCCATCCTTCAACCTTGCTAAAACGCAAGCAAAAGTAATGCTTGCTTGTTGGTCTTTTGCAATCTTTAACACCTAAAAAGCCGCTTCTGAATTATCGTTTGGCTCTACTACACATCATATATTGTAACATTTTTCATCGAATATCCCCGTAAAAACGTAACGTTACAAACTTGACTGAAAATTAAGTGCTCAGACATAAATGCCGATGTGTAACTTTAGGTGAAACAGACTTTGTTTCGACAACTGAACATGTTATTTGAAAATACGACTAGCTAAACACTTATGATGACTATTCAACCGGAGAAATAAAGCCCTCAGGTTTCAGCGTTAATACGGAACATGATACTTCACTTAAAATTGACTCTGCAGTATTACCGATAAAATAACCAGGAATACCCGTGCGGCAAACAGTACCCATAACAATTAGGTCAATATCGTTTTCTTTAACGTATTGTGGTATTTTTTCTTGCGCTGATCCTTCCAAAAGTTTAGTGATTGGTGGTTTTTGAATAAATAATGTTTTTGCGATAATTTTATTCATATGTTTTTCTCGGTCTTGTTGTTTTTTCATCACAATTTCAAGGCGCTCAATTTCAGAGCTATAACCCCACCCCTTCAAGTAATCATCACCAGGAAGTTGCCATGCGTGTATAATATGTAATTCAGCATTCTCTAGCTCTGCCAAATTAGCTGCACGATTCAGAATGCTCTCGTTAAGCTTATGTCCTGCCGCTGTTGGCGCGTAAACGTCGATAGCGGCTACTATACGCTTTATAGGTTTGTCTTCATTTGCACCAATAGTTAATACCGGACACGGACACTTCCTCATTAAATGCACTGTGGTACTGCCAAAAAATCTTTTTCTAGCATGGCTATTGGCCTTCGCTGCCAATATAACCAGATCGTAGTTTTCTTGCTGTACTTTTTTAATGACCTCGATGAAGGGTAAACCAATAGCATTAAATGCATCAACAGAAGGGAAGTCATCTTGAAACGACACAACAGACTTACTCAATGAAGCTTGCTGTTCTTGAAATAGGTTAGCCATCAGCTCTTGTGGTGGTAAAAGAGTGATCCATGCTAATTGCTCTTTAGGAAGCTCTTCAGCAACGCTAAAAAATGTCACATGCGATTGTTGCTCTTTAGCTATTCTGACTGATTGAGCAACAACAGAAGCTTGAATTGCATTTGCGGGTGTTACGACTAATATTTTTTTGAAGTAAACCATTATTATTTCCTATTAATTAAAAACGATTTGATGCAATTCCTACTGCCTCTACAAAGACAAAAGTGTGAATAAGAAATAGATATTTCATCAAAAAAATTTGCATTTAAATCATGAAATGAAGTTATACCGAACCTAAATTGACAATAAAAGTCGTATATAGCTTCCTAATCATCAGCTTTAAGTTGATAAAGGGGGTGTCAGGTGCAATAAATTAAGTTCTCACGATATTGGGCTTTATGTGCCGAACAACGCCAGGGAAATTTATTATTGAGTTCGTTAATGGAATATAAAACTGCAGATGGTTAAAGGTAAGCAATTATAAATTTGGGATTAGCGTTGTGATATGAAATTATACTTAAGGCCTACTTGCCTAAATTATTGGCTGAACGCAGTCGGCTAACATAACAAAAAGTGCATGAAAGCCAACTTATAGAGATTTATTTGATTGTTTTCAAAGCTATTTCACAAGCTGTTTTTTCAAGGTAAGTCTACAGTGTTTTTTTTCCTAGTAAGTAATAAGTAATGCCTAGGGCTAAGACAACAAAACCAACGGCAAATATATGCATAGGTATAACTTCATTGAAGTCGATAATGATAATTTTTCTTGCCATGGCCATTAAGGCTGTTGCAACAACGAGCTTTAAAGGAATTACATCTGTTCGTAAATACAAAACGATATTTTGAAATATTTCTATTGCAATTAAAACGGCTAAAAACGCGGCAAATGTTTTGAAAATATCTGATAGCATTAACAGCATAAATGGCGGCTCTAAGAGCTGTCGATAGAATACATAAATAACATCAGCCACTCCCCAAAAGATAACTGCTACCATGAGCACCGCTAATATTCGTATGGCGATTTTTATAGCTTTATGTAAAAAAGAAATCAAAGGGTCATTGTGTTGTGATGGTAGTTCATCATGTTGATTCATTTAAGTCCTTAAGGTATGCGTAGTTAATGTTATATAATGGCAAATATGAATAGATTTCAGTAATGTTAGATTTCAAATGCTTGATTAGCAATATTCCCCCACAACTGGCAAACACTAGACACATGTAATTTTTATGAGCACTTATGCTCTTTGATAGCTGTTCGTCTCCTGCAATTATTAGAATGAATCACGGCTTTAAACTCAGCTGATGTTTGCTAGCTGATTACTCACCTAGCCCTGATGTTATTATCTATAAATGCGCCGAGCCACTGTGCCGTATTACTTTGCTAAAACGTAATCAAGCGCTGCTTGCAGGGCTTCTTCTCTTGATGCGTAATTTTTATCATTGGCTAATGAAGCTAAAATACTGAACTTTTCTAATTGTTGTCGAGTTTTGGTATTTGGGCATAATAATAACACTTCACAATCGGCATCGAGTGCATCTTTTATCGCATTTTCTAATGCAAGACCTACGGTAACATCGAGCATAGGAACATCAGTTAAATCTAAAATCATCACTTGATAATCACAAATACTAGTGTGCTGGCGTGAAATTGCTTTTGAGACGCTAAAAATCATTGGGCCAGACAAGTAGAAAAATAAAACTTTGCCATTTGCTTGGTCTAATATGGCTCGTTCACTGTCAGTCAGAGGAACATCATTTTCATCGGCGTCACTAATGGCTTTAACTTTACGTGCCTGCTCGCGGCTAAGTTGCTCAATGATGATGATATTAGAAATAAACACCCCCAAACCAACCGCAACAATTAAGTCAACAAAGACAGTAAGCAGCATAACGCCATACATGATGACCATACCTTGAACACTGACTTTGTGAGCGCGCTGTATAAAACTCCAATCTAAAATGTTAAAGCCAACGTAGACCGCTATACCTGCTAATACTGCCATTGGAATGGGCTCTGTTAGCCCACCCGCAACCAATACGACTAGTGCAAGAACAAGTGCACGTACAATACCTGAAACCGGTGACCTTGCTCCGACTTGTATATTTGTCACGGTTCCCATTGTGGCACCAGCGCCCGGTAAAGCGCCAAAAAATCCAGAAATCATATTCGCAATACCCTGACCACGTAACTCTTTATCTGAGTCATGCTCTTTACGTGTTAGGGAATCGCCAATAACAGCGGTGAGTAAGGTGTCTATACAACCCAGTGTACCCAGTACTAATGCGTCAATGACCATAGTAGTAAACATTTCAGTGTTAAAATGGGGTATGACTAAAGAGGGCAGCCCTGCGGGAATCTCTCCGATACGACGTATGCTGTCAGTATCAAATAAAATGACGGATAATAATGTTATTGCGACTAATGCAACTAATTGCGCAGGAACATATTTACGATATTGTTTCGGGAAATAAAATAGTACGGCTAAAGTGAGTAAACCTAAAAATAACTCACCAAGCTCTACATTTGCTAGGATACTTGGCAGTTCTGATAATGTTCCCACAACGCCTCCCGGTGGCGCTGAGTGTCCCAATAACGGAGATAATTGTAATATAATTAGAATAACGCCAATACCAGACATAAAGCCTGAAATGACACTATATGGCATTAGCGTGATATATTTTCCTAGTTTGAGTGTACCTAACACTATTTGAAAGGCGCCTGCCATTATCACTACAGTAAATGACATTGCCATGCCCGTTTCGGGGTATTTTGCCATCATGCTGGTTAATATAGCCGTCATAATCACGGTCATTGGGCCGGTTGGCTCTGAGATCAGGGTGGTTGAGCCGCCAAATATTGCGGCAAAAAAGCCAACCATGATTGCGCCCCAAAGACCCGCTTCAGCACCAGCGCCAGATGCAACACCAAAAGCAAGCGCTAAGGGTAATGAAATAATAGCGGTGGTAACACCGCCAAAGATATCACCTTTTAAATTAATATTTTCAAAACGATTTAAAAACATAAATTAAACCAGCCAGCAAAAAAAGTAGCGCAATGTTAACAAATGTTTTCTTAAAAGAGTACATCCATAGCGTTAAGTAAGTGAGGTTTACCTTTTTTAAACTATATCATTACAAGGCAAGAAGTTTTTTCTGCATATAAATATTCGAGCATTGCAGATCTAGGGCTTACATTTATACCTGCTCAAAAAGCTTTTTACCTGCATCTAATAGGTGATGTACCGCAGGATGTTTTACTTTTCGTTCAGGTGAAATTAAATAAAAATGTTCAGTAATATCTGTCGTTCTGCCAATTAACTCAACACCAAACTGTTCAATGACATGTGTGTCTATAATGGTGGGAGCACAGAATACGCCATAACCCGCTTGGCCAAAATATTTAGCTAACACTGAGTCGTCGAACTCGCCAATGATAATAGGTGAAATACCCAGCTGATCGAACCATGAATTAACACTTAAATGTTGATTTGAACCTTCACCTGCAGTAAAAAAAGGTCTGTTATCTAAAGATTTAGGGAAATCGTCCTGCAGTTTTATCGCTAAGTCTTTATGGGCAAAAAAACTCAACCCACATTTACCTACTATGTGACTATAAGCTTTTAACGGCGATCCTATAGGCAGCGGTGTATCACTTAGCACCGCGTCTAACTTATTTGTCGCTAGCTCGCCTAGTAAAATGTCTAAGCTGGTTTCTTTACAGACCAATTTAATTGAGTCATCCATAGTATAAATTGCTTTTAGAAAGTTAAATGAAAACACCTTCGCGATGACATCAGTGACACCAATTGAAAAACGAAAGGCAAAATCCGTTGAATGATTTTTAAGAGAATGCAGCAACTCATCTCCCAAGCTAAATATTTCTTGGGCATAACTTAGCGTTATATGCCCCATATCATTTAAGACTAAGCGCTTACCTTTTCTTTCAAAGAGACTGTAACCTAATTGATCCTCTAACAAGCTTAATTGAGCACTTAATGTTTGCGGTGTTATATGCATAACGTTTGATGCTTTAGCAATGCTGCCATGTGTCGCAATGGCGTGAAAGTACTGTAAATGATGGTAGTTAAGCTTTGCCATAGTTATGTCCTAACGTAATTTTTTAACATTATTTTATCTCAGTAGAATAATTATTATCAACTTTAAGTTGATAATATTACAAGTATATACGACTTTTATTGTTATTGTCGTTTGGCTATAAATAGGTTAACTTATTTAAAGAATACAGCTATGGCAGAAAAAAAATTTGCAAGAATGGAAGCGATTTATTCAAACAGATGCTAGCTCAGGTATTTTTGAAGAGTAAGGACTTGCCTATCAAAAGCAAGTCTAATTTGGCGTATTAGTTGGCTCGTTAGTTTCAGCGATAGTAGGTGCCTATTTACTTCGAAAACCATCAAATAAATTAATCACTAACCAAGGAAAAAACAATGAAAAAATTATTGCGTCAAATGCTTAAGTTAACCGTTGTCGGTCTAATACTAACACCAACAGTAGTACTGGCAGACTTTAAGTCAGACATCATTGCCTCTTGCACGGCATATCAGCAAGGTTATGACAAAAAAGAGATAAATGCCTGTAAGCTATATATTGATGGATTTATTGACTCATCTTTACTAACAGAAGATGCCGCAATACAAACCCAAGCAATGATAGCGAGCAAGCCACGAGAACAAAGTGCCTTCTTAATGCGTGCCTATAGAACCCGTGTTAATGACCCCGCTTTTTTAAGTAACCATAAAGAATATCAATTTTGTATTCCTCGTGAATACGACCGAAAAGTTGTTGCATCCGGTATTGCTAAGTCGATGAATATAAAACTATTAGCAGATAAGCCACTAAAAGAAGTGCTGCTTGAAACCTTGATCGCAGACTACCCTTGTTCACAGTGAAGATAAATTTTAATTTTTATGTTTTTAATAATTAATACCAAACGGATTAGCTAATCGTTCGATTGGTATAAGAGGTGTTTATGGAATTAACTATTACTGATTTAAATACAGGTCTTTCTAATGAAAACTTATTGCGTATCCAACAAAAAACACGTCGCATGTTCGATAAGCTTTGTCATAGAGTTAATAGAATTAAAGTTACAATAGATGATATTAATGGACCCAAGGGTGGTAAAGATAAGCACTGCCGTGTTGTAATTCATGCTATAGGTATGCCTGACGTTGTTATTACTGATAATCAAACCTCAGTGATGTCGGCGGTAAATACATCGTTATCAAGAGCAAAAATAACACTACTTAGAAAAGTTAAGCGTAAGCAGAAAAACACGCCTGTTTGGGCAGAAAAGCCTCTGGATGCAGAACTACAAAAGTATATGGATTTATAACCCACTAAGTTTTTAATTCTGCGCGCTAACAGCTTGTTACTGCGCAGTTAATGTATACTAAATTTTGGAGTGTTCAGTTATGTTTGCTATCTATACACCTAATGGAAGGACATTTTCGGGAACACTTGAAGGACTTCGACAAATAGAAAAGTCGAATAGGGTGAATGTAGCTAATAAACATCAATTTCTAGATGACCTCCAAGAAGCCACCGGGAAAAAGTATCAGGTCACAACTACCTCGGTAAATGCTTATAAGAAAGCGATTAAAAAGCAAGATGAAATAGCTCCTATTCATCATGCCTATCAAATAATGACATCTCCTGTGGAAGTGCTTCGAGGTGATAATGTTTTAGCAGTCGCTATCGATAAATTGAAAAACTTCTCCTACCAAGTATTCCCTGTTGTCGACAGCAGGGGGCAACTCATGGGTACACTATCAAGACAACATATTTATGAGTATATTTTAAGAAACAAAACTGTTTACCATGAAAAAAATAAACACAAAACTCTGGCTGAGCTATTTTTAAATGAAAAGTCAAAAGCATATTCAGCTGAGCCCGTTACCGACATTAGACGTATTGCCGCATTATTTATCGAAAATAAACTTAACAGTATTTGTATTATTGAAAGTACCGGTAAAATCGTTGGAATTGTTTCAAGAACTGACATCGTGAATGCTACCATTAAAGAGCCGCCATTATCTTTATGGTGCTAATTTGCGAATGACTCAATAGTTAACTCGTTGAAGTAAAGGTTTTTTGATAGGACTTTATTACGGTAACTTACGTCATTTCAGCAATTTTATATGCTACTTGGTTATCTAATAAAGATTTAAGCGGTTTTCTAAAACACCACACAGTAAAATTTATAACACTTCCCCTCGTAAAATATCCATTAGTCATTCGACACAGATTCAATAATAAAACTTACAATTTTATCTTTAAATTTCAATGCCTTTAGCTAAATATATTAACGCTTGGAAAACCTTGTTTAAACATTCACTTCATACGTAGTACATGTTGTATTTTCGTAAAAACTAATTAATTAGTTGATAGATAAAAAATTGCACGCTATAGTATTTAAAACTAATTCATTAGTAGATAAATAAAAAGGTGTAAATAATGGCTCGAAGTAAATCTAATCAATTAACCGATGGTGAACAAAGTATTATGGAAGTGCTGTGGAAAAATGGTCAAGCGTCAGTGCGCGAGATCACCGACGCCTTATCAATTGAAAAACAAACCGCATACACCACAGTGCAAACCTTATGTAAAATTTTAGCTGAGAAAGGCTATGCTGACTTTCGAAAAGAGGGAAAAGCGTTTATTTATGTGCCCAAAATAACCCAAAAAGAAGCGCGTCAAAGCGCGCTAACCTCAATGCTCAATAAATTTTTTGGCGGTTCTCCTAAAGTATTAGCGCAGCACTTAATGCAAGAAACCGATATTGATATTGATGATTTAGAAGCATTGCAACGTCAAATTGACGAAAGCCAGATTGATGAAAGTAAAGACTAAGCAATAATTCGGGGGCAAGGCTATGATGATTGAATATACCTTATTAACCACTTTAGCTTTTCACCATCTGGTGATTGGCGGCATATTATTTACCGTGTTGGCATTGTTAAACAAGCTAGTAGCATCCAGTGCAGAATTACGCAGTTGGTTGTGGATGACCGCGTTTATTATTTCAACCTTAGTACCGTTTACTCTAATTACCGATGGCAATGAGCAAAACCTGCTATCAGTTGCCGCTGAAACTAAGCTTGTTGAGGCTAATGCTGATGATAAAACTGCCTGGCTGAATAATCAACAGGTCACTTTGCCAGACGCGAGTTGGCATTTACCTAGCGAAGTTGTCTTTAATTTTTCCTTTCTCTTAACCTTAGCGGTTGCGCTTTGGCTGCTAGGTAGCCTTTGGCGAACGATTATGGTTGCCTCATCATACCTGAGAACAAGGCAGTTAATTAACGTGACTATCGAACATGCACCAGCATTATCACAACATATTTCGGCAACTGTTTTTACCTCAACTAAGGTTTCTTCGCCGTTAGTGGTGGGCTTAATTAAGCCAAAAATAATTATTCCTAAAAGCATTACTGAGCAGTTGCCGCATGAGCAGTTAATCGCAATTGTTTTACATGAATATGCGCATATCAAACGTAAAGACAATTGGTTTGGTTTGTTTCAAGAGCTGATCGCCATTTTGTTTTGGTGGAGCCCGGTTATTCGCGTGTTAAACAAACACATACATGTTGAACGTGAAATAGCCTGTGATTTACGTGCTGTGGCGCAGATGAAAAATAGTAAACAATACGCACAATCTTTAATTGATTGCGCAAAATTAATGGTAATAGAGCAGCGGAGTATTTTGGCTATGGGCTTATTCAGTAAGAAAAAAGAACTACATTATCGTGTTGGCGCCATATTAAAAAGCAACGTCATTAAACGACCTAAAGTCACTATGATTGCTGGACTTTGTGTCGCCTTGGTTGCGACAACCATTCAGGCAACACAAGTTTTTTCACCAAAAATTAGCATCAAACACACCATTGCGGATGCGCGACATTATTCGTTATTACCCGAACGTGAAAGCCAGTTATTAATTAATGCCGTGGCTCGTGATGACATTGACGCTATTAGAGTCTTACAACAAAGCGGTGTTGATATTAATGTGCCAGCCCTTGGCGATGGCACCGCACTTATTATCGCTGTAAAGCGGGATAACAAAGCTATGGTGCAAGCGCTGATCGACTTAGGCGCCGATGTTGATCAATCATCAAGTGGAGACGGTAATCCATTGATTACTGCGGCCATGAGTAACAATCTTGAACTTGCCGAGCTACTGATAGATAACGGTGCTGACGTTAATGCTATTGTGCCAAGAGATGAAACCGCACTGATAAACGCCAGTTACTTTGGCTATTACCAAATGACTGAACTGCTGATTAATCGCGGTGCTGATGTAAATTTAGCGGTTACTACTGGTATGTCAGATCGCTATCAAGTTCGCTCGCCACTAAACCGCGCTCGCAACCCACAAATTAAAGCGTTATTAGTTGCAAATGGCGCTGTAGAATAATGCACTTTCAATACATAGCATATCAGCAGCAAGCACCCTGATATGCCATCGCTATAAGCTTAAGTACTGGTTAAGCCATTAAGCAAAATAACTAACTCCATTTAAACACTATTGACGAAATTCTAAGCTAATTAATCCTATGGGCTCTTAGCTTAGCCAAACTCGTGCTAAAGAAAGGAAAATCATTATGTTTTGTAGAAAACTTATCACAAACATTAATCAGCAAGGAGGCCGAGATGATATTTAATACACCGATATTTTTCTGGTTTTTTACCATCTTTATTCTGTTTTATGGTTTTGTTTTTTTAAAGCAAAAACCTAAAGTTTATTTAATTTTAGTTGGCAGTTTAATTTTTTATGGCGCATGGAATTATAGTTTTATTCCGCTGTTAGTCGGTAGTGGTATTGCTGACTACTTTATTGCTCAAGCTATATACAACGCCTCATGCCAGGTTAAGAAAAAGCAATGGTTAAGCTTGTCGATTATTTTAAATTTAGGGCTGTTGGCCATTTTTAAGTATGCTGACTTTGCTATCAATTCTGTCTCTGCGCTACTGACCACAATAGGTTACAACGCGTCCTTGGAAACCTTGGGCTGGGTGCTGCCTGTGGGTATTTCGTTTTATACCTTTCAAAGTTTAAGTTACACCATTGATGTTTATCGTGGTGACATGAAGCCGCGTAAAGGTTTAGTCGAATTTATTGCTGCACTGTCATTTTTTCCACAACTTGTTGCGGGTCCTATTCTACGTGCAAGTCATATTTTACCGCAAATGCATGCTATCGCCTTGCCAAAATGGCAAGCGGTGAAACACGGTTTTTTATTGATTACTGTTGGTCTTATTAAAAAAACCGGTGCTGATTTATTGGCGATACCGGCGCAAAAAGCTTTTGAGGCGAAAGAAGCGATAAGTACCTTGGAGCTTTGGACTGGTGTATTGGCTTTTGCCGGACAAATATACGGTGACTTTTCAGGTTATACCGATATGGCCATTGGTATTGCGCTGATATTAGGTTTTAGTATTCCGTTAAACTTTAGAGTGCCTTATTTTGCTAAGTCACCGGTTGATTTTTGGCGTCGCTGGCATATTTCCTTATCTTCATGGTTGCGTGACTACCTATACATTTCATTAGGCGGTAATCGGCATAATCAGCGTACGCGTAATGTATTTCTGACTATGTTGCTAGGTGGTTTGTGGCATGGCGCCGCATGGACGTTTGTCGCTTGGGGGGCTTTTCATGGCGCTATTATCACCGCGACACATTATTTAGCTAATTTGAAAATATTTGCTCGCTTTAATCAATCAAACACCTTACTGGTTGGTTTCATTAAATGGGCCATAACCTTCTACTTAGTGCTGATTGGTTGGGTGTTTTTTGCCGCCAATGACTTAACTTCAGCGCTGAGCATCATTGTTAACTTACACGTACTCAACTCATCTATTGCCTCAGGCAGTAACGCTGTAACTATTTTTGTTATCACCAGTGTTTGGGTGTTACTTGTGCATGTCATGGATTTTTACGTGATAAAAGGCGCAGATAAACTCGAAAGTAAACCTTGGTTATTCTGGTTGCTAATGATGTTGGGACAGGGCATCTGTTTATTTATCGGGGAGCCAAGTAATGAGTTCATCTATTTCCAATTTTAACACGTCAGGAATACCGACTATGACATCAAGAAAAATATACCGAAAAACTTTGCTGGCCATTGGCCTGTGTATGCTATGTGCGCTGGGTATTATTCAGTTAATTTTAAACGCTATGGGCGCGAATTCTCAAGGTGTGCTTGGCCGTGTAACTGAGGCCAGAGCAGCACTGCCGGCGATCGTAAAAGAGCCGAAAGACTTAGTGATGTTTTTTGGCTCATCGATGACACGAGCAGGCTTTTCGCCGCGTCAATTTGATCGAGATGCAGCGGCAGTGGGCAAGTCAGTTAAGTCATATAACTATGGTTTTGGTGGTTTAAACCCTTATTTTCAAGATTTTCTCTCACGTCGCATTAGCGAAGAGTTTATCGCGAGTGAACGTAAGTTGAAGTTAACCATGATCGAATTCAATCCGTTCCAAACGACAAAAACCCGTTGGCAGCGGGCGCAGCCAGTTTTAGATTCGTTTTTGACCTTGCTCGCGTCTGATCATGAGCTACTTGAAATAGGTCAGGATGATCTAACCCGTGCTATTAGATTATTTAATATCAAATATTTACGTAACAATATTTCCGCTGAAATGATCACCAGTTTTTTTGGCCGCGGCATGTTTCCACCGCAAGCTCATCAAACTTATAAAGATGATCAACAAACCATTGATGAACGTCGTCGCTTAGGCCAATTACTTAGTGCCAAATTTGATGAAGAATATCCTAATCATAAAAATGCAGCCTGGAGTTCGCCTTGGCAAGGTGGCGGCACTATACCTGAAGAGCGTTCAGCAGAAACCTTAGCGATATTTAATGACTATTATGCGGTAACGCAAACGGACAATGCGATGAAAAACGATCGTTTAAGTCGCATTCGCAGTGCTGATATTGAAGAGCTCAATTTTGAGCTATTACTGGTGGAGCATTTCATTAATATTATTAAGAACTTTCAAACTGTATCTGAGCATGTGGAAGTGATGATGTTACCGAAAAACTCGAGATGGATTCATACCACCCCAGCAGCGGAAGCACGCCTTGCTAAAGTAGTTAAACAGATAGAACTAGCGACAGGCCTTAAAATGAAAAACCATCAAAATATCGATGAAATCACCTCAGACATGTATCGTGATACCACTCATTTGTCGCGTTACCGAGGTGATGTTGCCTATACAAATTATTTACTGAAAGCCTATGCGCCGTTGTTAGAATGATCGAACAGAAAAATCGCTCCTGACTTTGTTAACTCTGTTGAGTTTTTTTGCTTAGGTTGAAAAAATAAAACGACCAGAACTATAGTTATTATTCATACGACTATCAAAGTCTCATTTTTAGCTGTTGGCCAAGCTAACGTAACACTTAACAATCATTTACTTTTAGTCATTGTTAAGTGTTAAGCAAAGTGGGTGTTACTCCTTGGAATCTAAAGTAAATCACCTGCTCGGTATTTTTAATAAAATGGGTGAGTTAGCAATTCATGCTCATTATGATGAGTTGCTGCATAGTGTTCTTAAGGTTTCTATTTATCAGGGTAAAAGGCCATGGCGATATTAGATGTGACCTAGGTCAATAGGTAAATTTACAGTTGAAGACATCGAAAATAGAGTTAAAAAGCAGCGAGTCTTTAACTTCGCTAGGTGTAATTGAAATGCGCTCTCGTACCAATAAAAACTGAATCTCACATCGCGCTAATGAACTCTCGCCAATTGCTTTTAATTATTGAGTCGGCTCGTTCAAGTCTTTGATAACTAAATCAAGCGATGCCAACAATTGCAGTGCTTTTTCTGAGTCAATACTTTCAAACTTACAGTGTATTTGCTTCGGAATATCAGCGGCATTGAGCTTTAGTGCTTGGCCGCTTGTTGATAGTTGAATAAGCCGTTTGCGCTGGTCTTGTTTATCTTTGACGACGGAGAGTAATTTTTTTTCCGTCATTTTTTTCAAAATTTGTGTCAATGCGCCACCATCAATGGCGGTTTTTTCGATGAGCTTGGCAATGGTTATTTTATCTTGCTCCCACAGTGCCATCATCACTATATATTGTGGATAGGTTAAATTAATCTTGGCTAATGGCTCGCGATAGGCGCGAGTAATACTGTTGGATGCCATGTACAAACGGTGGCACAGCTGATTTTCTAATTTTAATTGTTCAAATGGCATAAGCAACTCCTGAAACGGTATTTTAATTTGCGTGCAAAGTATTTGCAATTAATATTTTTCTTGGTTATTATTTTGCGTGCAAAATATAAATTTAAACTTTGGAGTTTACTATGAATGAATTGAAGAATGTTGCCTATACTGCTAAAGCTACAGCAACGGGTGGCCGTGAAGGCGTTGCCAAATCTGACGATGGCCGTTTAACGGTTGATTTATCGACCCCTAAAGGTTTAGGTGGCGATGATGGACAGGGTACGAATCCGGAGCAATTATTTGCTGCTGGCTATGCTGCGTGTTTTATCGGTGCCCTTAAAGTTGTAGCTGGAGCAGATAAAATAGCGCTGCCAGCTGACACACACATTAACGCTGAAGTATCTATTGGTGCGATAGAAGTTGGTTTTGGTATTGCGGTTAAACTTGCTGTGTCATTAGGCGATATGGATAAAGCAAAAGCCGAAGTCTTAGTTGAAAAAGCACACCAAATTTGTCCTTATTCAAATGCAACACGTGGCAATGTTGCCGTTGAACTTTCGGTTATTTAATCTAAAATAGCCGACATTTAAAAGCACGTAATATTTTTACTATTACGTGCTTTTTCTTATTTAATCTGAGTCTGGGGCTACGGTTGTGCGAAGAAATTAATATAGTGCAATGAGTTTACAATCACTTTAGTCTATTTTTATAAAACTTAGCGATGATACACGCTGGAATCGTAACATTGACTGATTTAGCTTATTTAACTTTTTAAAGGCTGAAAACCTTCAATTGCGATTTTGCATATTATTAATATACTGTTTCAGCAGCTTTATAAAGAGCGAATGGCTAGTTTGATTGATCAACTTAAGATGTGAATCGATGTATTGTTGCTGGAAATAAAGAGAAGCTAATATTGCATTTGTTTTTTTTATGAGTTTAGCTGAATCATCAGATTTATTGCAGGCTATATGGGTAAAGATAAGAGGCGCTACATCAGAAATAGATGTGTGTTGTACGCTTAGTTCGGGGTTTATTATTTTAGCTTTATAGTCAAATACATAAGGGTACTCTACTAGCATATCAAAACGGCCTTTTAATAACATAGCAATCATAAGGTTTTCACCATTACTGTCAATACGTGTAAACACGTTTGCATCTTCGAGCTGTGAAAAGTGTTTCTGAAGTTGTGTCCCGTAAGCACGATTACTTTCAAAGCCAATGGATAAGCTAGGGTAATGCTTAAAAATTTCACTGAAAGGTAAGTGCTTAATTTTCGATATAATTTGAGCATCTACATAAGGGCTAAAATATAATCGTGGACTTAATAAAAATGATTGAGGCTTAGAAAAAATAAGTGACTTTTGGCGTTCTGCAGTTTTTATTAAGTTACGGATGCAAATATTTTTAGATGCTTCTATATGATTGTATGCAGTATCAAAACTTGCAATTTCAAGTACTACATCATACTCAGGGAGCTGTTCAAATATCATCTGAAATACTAATTCCTCAGTGGTTTTCTCAGTAGCATTAAATATACTCTCTGCGTTGCCAATAGAGTAAATGGTGAAAGGTAGCTTTGAATTGTTCATCTTCATCTCAGCTATTGATTGAACTGAAATAAAAATAAATAGCAATGTTAAATATTTTCTTAGTCTCATGTGCACGTCGCTCCAAAAAAATAATCTACTCTAGTTAGGTGCACGTCATTGCACCTAACTAGAGACAATATTCTTAACGGTTAAGCAATGGAATGTAATACCTCAAAACAGGCACCTAAGGTATGGTAATCACACTTTGCACCTGCAGCACTTTTTTCGTTAGAGTATTTTGAATTGTCTCGGTGTAGTACTCTAAACCATGCGCCATATTTGTGATCAACAAAATGCTGCCAGCTGTATTGCCAAAGTGACTGATAACTATTTAAATATTTTTGCTCGTTTGTTGCTTTATACAATAAAGCCGCGGCAGCAAAGCTTTCGGCTTGCACCCAAAAATACTTGTCGTCATCACACCAATTTCCTTCAGGATCAAAACCGTAAATTAGCCCTCCATGCTCTCCATCCCAAGCTTTATCGAAGCTAATATCGAAAAGTGCTTTTGCTTTTGTAACTAGCCAAGCTTGTGGTGCATGACGATTAATTTGTAACAGCAACTTTGCCCATTCAGTTTGATGTCCCGGCTGAAAACCCCAAGGGCGATAAAGGTTTTTGGCATCATCCTTGTTATATTCCCAATCGGGTTGAAAGGTATCGGTAAAGTGCTCCCAAATAAGGCCTTGCGTTAGCGCCGCTTGTTTATTGCAAATATTATCGGCTATGGTCTTGGCTCGCTCTAAAAACTTGGGATTGTTAGTAGCTTCATAGGCGCTGATCATTGCCTCGCAAATATGCATGTTGGCATTTTGCCCTCGATAATCAGATAACACGCCATCATCATGTAAAGTATCGGCATATAGCCCGTAATCCGCCTGCCAAAAACGCTCTTCAAGTAGCTGATAGGTTTCATCTAATTTATCATCAGAGCTTATAATACCGGCTTTGCGTACGGCAGCATATGCCAGTAAAACAAAAGCATAGCCATAAGCTTGTTGGGTCATATCTAAAGGGCTGTTGTCTTGTAATGTCCAAGCATAGCCTTTACTTGCTTCTTGCCAATGCACTTGCTCTAAAAAGTTTAGGCCATGTTGCGCTATTGTTAAGTAGTTAGCTTGGTTAAATGTCATGGCTGCTGTCGCGTAGTTAACGATTATACGTGTGCTACTAACTAGTTGTTTAAAGCCTTGGTTGAAGGTAGTGCCATCATCATAAAAATTTTGAAAATAACCACCTGCGCTATCTATCACGCGATCATCATAGAAGGCTAAAATTTGCTGGCTGTGGGTTCTGAGAAAACTTGTGTCAAGAAAGTTCATGGTTTAGCTCCAAAAAAAGGCATCAAGAGTTGGCTCTTGATTAATAGGCTCAGAAACTTGTTTCTTCACTAATTTAGGTAAAACTTCATTAAGGGTAGCTAGGGCGGGAAATGCCCCTGACTTACTAACGGCGATTGCACCACATTGTGCTGAGAACTCGATAACTTTTTTCAGCACTTTTTCATTTTCAACTGCGTCGCGCAAATGACTAAACTGTGATAACGCAAATAAAATGCCACCGATGAAACCATCACCTCCTGCTGTAGTGTCAACTGCGGTAATAGCAGGTGGTTGAACACTAGCAGAAAAATTTTGTGTGTGATAAACAATGGGATTAGCACCGTCGGTAATGATGAGTAGCTGACAATTCCAACGTAAGCAGAATTTTAAATATTCATCAGGTTTGCCGTTGGCAAGAAAATTAAACTCCTCTAAGGAAAATTTTATAATATGGGCACTGCGGATCAGATTATTAACCGTGTTAATATCCGCTTTTCCTTCTGGCCACAAATTGTGTCGAAGGTTGACATCAAAACTGACCACTGAATTAGCTTGTAGGGCTTTATTTACAGCATATTCAGTGCATTGTGCAATCGATGTTTCGGTCAGCGTATTACTGCAAAAATGTAGGGTGGTGTCTTTGTTGAACCATTCACTTTTAACTTGTTCTTGTGTAAACAGCATGTCAGCACTATTTTCACGATAAAAGGAAAAAGTTCTTTCACCATATTGATCTAAGGTTACAAAGGCTAATGCCGTTGGTGCGCTACGGTGACGGCTTAAAAATTGGGTGTTGACGTGATAGGATTGCATTGACGAATCTAGAAAGTCACCAAATAAATCGTTGCCCACCTGACCGACAAATATTGCATTGCCACCTAATTTTGCGATAGCAACGGCGGCATTAGCAGGCGCTCCACCGGGGTATTGACGGTAGTTATTCAACATTAAACAACCATCCTCTTGTTTGCCGGTATTGAGAAAGTCAATCAGGGCTTCGCCAAAGCAAATTACTGGCTTCATAAGTTACCCTCAACAATCGCTTTATTTTCATTACTCTCTTTTATGGTAGATTTTGCGCTATAGAGGCCATATGCACAGATATAGACATAAGCACAAGCCGGCACGATAAAGCTTGCTTGCACTGAGCTAATATCAGCCACATAACCTTGAATAAGCGGCAAAATTGCACCTCCAACAATTGCTTGACACAATAACCCCGAACCTTTCGACGTTAGTGGACCTAAACCTCTAATGGCTAGGGTAAAAATAGTTGGAAACATAATCGAATTGAAAAAACCGACAGCAATGACCGACCACATGGCAATATGACCACTGCTGGTCATGGTTGTGGCGAGCAAAATCATCACAAACACCGCATTGGACGCTAAAACATAGCTAGGCTTAACGATGCGAGTCAGATAAGCACCGACAAATCGGCCAATCATGGCTGCGCCCCAATAGTAAGATACCATCTCACCTGCTTTCTTTTCCGTTAATCCCGCAATATCATTTTGGGTAAAATAATTGACCAGAAAACTGCCGATAGATACTTCTGCACCGACATAAAGGAAGATAGCTAACGCGCCTAATAACAAAGGTTTTTGCTGCCAAATTGTACCGGTTTCTGTTGCGCTGTTGTCAGGTGTTTCAGCAATAGAGGCTATGGTAGGTAAGTGCAGAAATTTAAAACCGATAGCAATTATTATTGTTGCGCCAGCCAATAGTAAGTAGGGCAGTTGTACACTTTTAGCATCAATAACGTCGGTATGGGCAACTGCGCCAAAGATTAATACGGTACCAAAAATTGGACCCAAGGTGTGGCCTAATGAATTAATGGCCTGGGCTAAATTTAATCGACTGGCGGCAGTTTTTTCAGCACCTAGTGATGCAACGTATGGATTTGCTGAAACTTGTAAAATAGTGATGCCAGAAGCAAGCACAAATAAGCCAGCTAAAAATACCCAATATACGCCGATTTCTGCAGCAGGATAAAACAAGCAACAGCCCGCAGCTATCGTTAGTAAGCCGGTAATAATACCTTTTAAATAGCCAATTTTACTGATTAGCTTGCCTGCCAGTGGCGACATAATAAAGTAGGCACCAAAAAAGCAAAACTGCACTAACATGGCTTGTAGATAATTAAGATCAAATGCGGCTTTAAGATGCGGAATTAATATATCATTGAGGGCGGTGATAAAGCCCCAAATGAAAAATAACGTGGTCATAGCAGCGAAAGCAAAATGGTAACTATCACCATTATTTGCTTGATTATTTGCTTGAAAGTTTGCTGCTGAGTTAGGGATATTACTAGCCATTATTTATCTCCAGCTTCCGTGTTGTGGGGCAAGTTAATACGTGGGTTTGTCTGAGTGGTCGAAAAAGACAAAGGACGATCTGATGGTATTTCCCCCCACTGTTTATTGGGTATAGAAGATAGCTCAAAATCTAACTCAATCGGTTGAGTAATATAGCTACCACCTATCCAACTTTTTGTACTCGTCACATTATTTACTTTTAGGCTTCTGATAAAACGATTTTCCCGTGAAGCAAAGGGGGCATTAATGGTTAAATTACCTATTTCAGCTTTTTCAAAGCTTGGGCTAGAAAGCACCATATCAGCGCGCCCAGGTATTAGTGGATACATACCTAGCGAAGCAAAAACATACCAAGATGACATTTGGCCAAGATCGTCTTGCCCTGGAATACCTTTAGTGGTGTTGTTCCATAATAAGTCGATGGTGGCACGCACGGTATCTTGAGTTTTGTATGCTTGTCCGGTGAATAAGTACATCCAAGGTGATGCAATTGATGGCTGGTTAGAAACATCAGAGTAGCGTGCGTTGTCTCTAAATAGTACCCAACTGCCATCGGGTTTATGGAAGTGATTATCAAGGCGATTAGCCATGACTTCATCGCCACCCACTAATTGATTTAGGCCTGCGCCATCAAACGGCACCATCCATAAGTATTGGGCAGGACTGCCTTCAACAAAAAGGTGTTCACTGTTAGCATCGAAATCAGTTTTCCAACTGCCGTCTTTATTTCGACCTTGAATATAACCAGCATCTGCTGTTGCTTGCGGGTTAAATAAGTTCTTCCAATAACCTGAGCGTTTAAGCATCAGTGTTGATGTCGTATTATCCCCTAAATTTTTTGCTAATTGTGATAAGGCAAAGTCGGCTGAGGCTTGTTCAAGTGTTTCTGAGGCACCTTCCCAACTATTGGATTGATCGGAAATGTAGTTAAGTGATTGCCATTGATCTAATGATGGATGTTGGCCTCGACAAAATACTGGGCAACCTTCGTTGCTTAGATCCAAAGCGGTTGGCTCGGTAGCCGCTTTAAGTAAGGATTGATAGGCACCTTGTACATCGAAGTCATTAGCACCAAAAGCAATAAAGTTAGCAATAGCAATCGTAGAGGGGTCGCCACTCATCACACCGGTGGGGCCAGAATTATGTGTCCATCGATCCCATACCCCATTAAATTGCTGTGCTTGATTGAATAAAGACTGGGCGATATCGCTACCACGTTTTGGGTTGAGTAAGGTTACCAGTTGTAATTGTGAACGATAAACATCCCAACCAGAAAAGTTAGCATACTGTGCCGTCTGTTGATCAGTAATTTGATGCGTTTTCTGATCAAAGCCTAAATATTCGCCGTTAACATCGCTAAAAATGTTCGGATGGAATTGTGAATGAAATAGTGCGGTATAGAAAGTGGTTAGCTGGTCTTTGCTGTTTGATACCACCTTAACTTTAGTTAACGCGTCATTCCAAGTTTGATGCGCCTGATGGCGAACTTTTTTAAAGGTTTTTTGTGAATTACCTGCTAAGGTTACAGGCTGTTCTTTCGCTAGATTATCACGGGCGTTTGCTAAGCTGACATAAGAAATGCCCACTGTCATAGTAACCGTCTTTTGCTTAGAAAGGTCTAAATCAACCCATGCACCAGAGCCGGTGCCTAGTTTGGGGATACCTTTATCGCCATAGCCCATTCCACCTTGTGCAGTGGTAGATTGTGTTGTTACTTTATCATCTTGCCAACTACCAGTACCTGCGATAGGCACGTCCAATTTAGCAACAAAATGTAAGGTATAGTAATCGCGACGGTTGTATTCGCCTAAATAACCACAAAAGTTACCGCTAGTGACATAACCCGTTATTTCACCTTTTTCTTGATCTATTTTAGTATAAGCATCGCCACTACCTAGTTGTGAATATGAGCTTCTAAACAACAACTTTGCTTGCTCAGGGTTGTCAAAAGTAAAGCGGGCAATACCTGTACGTGTAGTGGCGCTGAGTTCGACATTAACACCGTTATCCATTTTTACTTGATAATAACCCGGCGTGGCGGTTTCGTTTTGGTGACTAAAGCCGGCGCTATAATAGGCATCAAGCATATCGGTATCTGGAGAATGTTTAATATCAGATGTGAAAGGTAACACAGGAATATCACCTGACGCCCCCAAGCAACCTGTGCCAGATAAGCGGGTAAATGAAAAACCTTTGATTCGACTTGCGCCATAATTATAGCCGCCAGGGCCAACGGGAATACGCCCTTTATTATCAATAACTTGTTTACTCATGCGTTCACTTTCTTTGAGTAAATCTTCAGTATAAGCGTGCTCTGGACCAAAATTAAACATACCATGAGGCAAAACGGCCCCAGGAACAACGTTGGCCGCTTGTCGATGGTTATATACACCTTCTGTACCAATAAAAGGGTTAACATAATCGACTGGATTTTTAACCCAATCAGGTTGTAACGGTGTAGTGTTATTTTCAACCTTGACGACATTTGATTGGCCACTACAGCCGGAAATAGTTAAGCCAGCAGTCAATAAGCAGATGACCGTAGATTTTACAGTTAACATGGTTTTTCCTTAGCCTAGCGTATTGCTAGGCTATTTTTGAATGTAATATAACGTATGTGCTTGTTACTGAGCACTCATTGATGGTGGACGTTGTGACGTCTTGTTTGCCCAAGTAGTGTTAGGAAGGTTTGTCATAACAAACTCTAATGTACCGCCATTGTTAATGTCATCATGAGTTATAAAGCTTCGATTCAGTGGTTTGCCATTGAGTTGCGCACTTTTTATATACTTTTTGGCCTTAGATAATTTCTTCGCTGTAACAGTGAATTTTTTACCGTTGGCAAGCTTTAATGAAATTTCTGGCAGCTGAGGTGCACCTATGGCATAGCTTAAGTCACCAGGGGCAACAGGGTAGAAACCCATGGCAGAAAAGATATACCATGCTGACATTTGACCTACATCATCGTTTCCGGCAAGGCCATCGGGTTTATCAGATGATAAGGTATCCATAATTTGACGAATACGCTCTTGTGTACGCCATGGCTTACCCGCATAGTTATATAAATATGCAATATGATGGCTTGGTTCGTTACCGTGTGCATATTGACCAATCAAACCAGCGATATCTTCATGCTCTTTAATTTTTTCATGGCTTAATTCTTTGTTAAATAATACATCTAAGCGCTGTTCAAAGGCTTTATCGCCACCGATTAAAGTAATGAGCTCACTGACGTCATGAGGCACGTAAAAAGTGTATTGAAAACTGTTACCTTCGGTAAACGGCCCCATCAATTTAGCATCTTCTGGATCAAAATCAGGGTTCCACACACCTTCGCTGTTTTTGCCGCGCATAAAACCAACGCTTGGATCAAACAAGTTTTTATAAGATAAGGCTCGCTTATAAAAGGTGTTAGCGATATCGGCTTTGTCCATAGCTTCAGCCATACGGGCAATAGCGAAGTCGTTGTAAGCATATTCTAAGGTAATGGATACTGACTCACTAAGCTTGTCCATTGGCACATAGCCACGCTTAATATATTCTGGAATAGCGTCATATTTAGGGTTGTTGGCTGTTGCTATCATGGCTTTTAAGGCGAGTTCACTATCAAAATCTCGAATACCTTTTAAGTAGGCGTCAGAGATCACTGACACGGCATGATAACCTATCATAGTCCAGGTTTCGTGGGCTTGGAATGACCAAATAGGTAACATATCGTCATAACTCTCATTGTAATGTGCCAACATTGACTTGATCATGTTTGGCACTTTATCAGGAGCAACGTAAGTCAACAGTGGGTGTAAAGCACGATAAGTATCCCACAGTGAAAATAGCGTGTGATTTTCAAAACCTTTCGCTTGGTGAATTTCACCATCTACGCCACGGTATTGACCATTAACATCTTGGTAAATCGACGGAGCTTGCAGCGCATGATAAAGCGCGGTAAATAATTGGCGTTTTTGCGATTTATTACCTTTAGCTTGCAATACTGACAATTGTTCTTGCCATTGATGTTTTGCTTGTTGGTGAACATTATCGAAATTCCAATCAGGATTTTCTGAATTCAAATTTTCTAAAGCATTAGTACGACTTACCGCTGATAATCCCACTTTAACAAGCAGTGGCTCAGCATTAGGTTCATTAAAATGCGCTAAAACTTTAATTGCTTTACCGGCCGTAAATTGGATAGCTGAATTGACAATGGTTGAAGGTTTATTACCTTGTTTAGTCAAACAACCATCACAACGATAACGGGCATCGTCTTGATTGATCAGTTCAATGCTATCGAAAGGTCGAGAAAATTTAATGGCAAAATACATTTCTCTTTGTTTAGCCCAACCGTTGGTTGAACGGTAAGCTAATAAAGTTTGGTTATCAATAACACGAACATCACTCCAAATAACTTTGTTTTTAAAATTATAAATAGATGAGGTTAAATCAAGCATTAAATGGCCTTGATCTTTCTCCTTGAAAGTATATCTGTGCATGCCTGTGCGTGCGGTGGCTGTTAGCTCTGCCTTAATTTTGTAGTCACTTAATTCAACGGCATAATAACCGGGAGAAGCTTGTTCGTTCTCGTGGCTAAAGCGAGAACGATAACCCGTGTCTGGGTTTTCCTTACTGCCAGGCTCTGTGTGTGCTTGTCCTGTCATCGGCATAATAAGTAAATCGCCTAAGTCAGAATGACCTGTGCCACTAAAGTGAGTATGAGAAAAGCCAATAATTGAGTCATCATCGTAATGATAACCTGCACTGTGTTTATATATTTCAGATTGCGGGTCTACACCACGATTAACGGCTGCTGTATCTGGACTTAACTGCACCATGCCAAAAGGAACAACAGCACCAGGAAAGGTATGGCCATCGCCACCCGTGCCAATAAATGGGTCGACCCATTGCGTAACATCATCCGCTTTTGTCACGGGATCTGTTTTTGCATAAGCGTTGGTCACTATCGTTAGCGATAGACTGACATACAAGCATAGTTTTGATATCCAGGCACTAAATTCGCCTATTGCAGTCATCATTCTGTTTATGGGGTGATTCATGGCCAGTACAGTCCTTATTATATATTATATTGGAACGTTCCAATTGACTGTCAATATAACGCTAGATTCGCTATAATTCAATAGCTTTAATTTGATAATAATAAATTTTCTAGGGAATGGCTAAGATGAATAGTGGCACAAAGTCTAAAAGTGTAACGGTTATTGACGTCGCCAAAAAAGCAGGTGTGTCGAAATCCACCGTTTCATTAGTGCTAACTGGTAGTCCTAAAGTTAGCGATAAAGCCCGCAGCAAAGTAGAAAAAGCTATTGATGAGATAGGTTATGTTTACAATCGAGATGCGGCATCGCTTAGAAGCCGAAAATCCAATTTAGTCGCTATTGTTATTAATGATTTAAAAAACCCCTATTCAGCGCAACTCGCAGTAGGACTTGAGAAGCAAATTCGCCAAATGGGCTTATTTTCGATGTTGGTTAACAGTGACGAGGATGTTGAAACTCAGTCTTCTTTGGTGCGAAATCTAAAAGAATACAATGTTGCAGCCTTTATTATTTGTCCGGCGCCGAATACATCGGCTGATTGGGTGAATTCATTAGTAGAACAAGGCTTTCCGGTGGTACATATTATGCGAGAAGTCGCCGGAGCTAAAGTGGCAACTGTGCTACCTGACAATTTTGCCGGCACAAAGTTAGCGACGCAACACTTACTCGCTAAAGGCTACAAAAAAATTGCCTTTATTGGCGGCAATGAAAGTATTTCTGATTATCATCAACGCTTGTCCGGTTATACTGAAGCCATGACATTGGCAGAAATTCCTTTTTCTAAAAAACTCTGTGTACAGTCTAAGACCAACCGCAATGGTGGTCGCAGCGCCATGGAAGAAGTATTGATAACCTCGAAAGATATCGAAGCGGTTGTTTGCTTTAGTGATGTTATTGCTTATGGCGCCATCGAGTACATTAAAGCTATTGGTAAGCAACCAGGTAAAGACATTGCCGTTATTGGCTTTGATGATTTAGAAGACTCACGTTTAATGTCGCCAGCATTATCAACTATTCATGTGGATGCCAACCAAATAGCCATTGCTGTTTGCCATATTTTGGCAAATATAAAAGAGGGTAATAAAAACAAAACCTTAATTGGTGTTGATCTCATTGAGCGTGAGTCAAGCTAAGCTAAAGTTAAGGTATGTCATATTAGCGAACTCTTCAGCTATTTTTATTCAATAAATAGCTGAAAATTTTTAAATTTTCAAATACTAAAACTAGCGACGATATAACTTTTTAAAACCAAGCATCACGGCTTTGTGTTTCTCATCTTTGTTAATTCCTTACTAAAGCTTAAACACTTAATGTATAAAAAAAACACAAAATAGTATTTGACTCTTGGGTGAATTAGGTTAAATTAATAATTGGAACGTTCCACTTTTAATCGTTTTGTTTGTGACTTAACTCTCCCTTTGTCATGTTTTTAATGGTTTTTATTTGTTTTTTTTGAGGTGGAACGTTCTTTTTTATTCGCGGGAGCTAGTAGGGGATAACATGAAAATAACTAAAATAACCATGGCAGTGGCACTAGCAATAGGTGCTAATACTAGTTTTGCTGCTGAGAATGATGCAGCAGCTGCGAAAAGTCGTGATAAAGAAACTGAGGCAATTGTTGTTATTGGTACGCGTTCCGCGCCGAGATCGGTTGCTGATTCGTCGGTACCTATTGATATCATTGGCTCTGATGAACTCGCTAGAAACGGGCTTGGTGACATCAGTTCAGTCTTAAGCAGTGTTGTGCCGTCATACAATGTTAACACGCAGTCAATTAATGATGCTGCCACCATGGTTAGACCGGCTAATTTAAGAGGTTTACCTTCGGATAATACCTTAGTGCTTGTCAATGGTAAGAGACGGCATCGTGCATCGGTGATTACTTGGACCACTGGTGGTGTTAACAACGGTGCCCACGGACCTGATATTTCGGTTATTCCTGCAATCGCTTTAAAGCAAGTTGAAGTCTTAAGAGATGGCGCTGCAGCGCAATATGGCTCTGATGCTATAGCCGGCGTAATTAATTTTCAATTAAAAGATGATAATGAAGGCGGCTCAGTTCAATTACAAAAAGGTCAGTATTACGAGGGCGATGGTGATAGTAATCTTTTATCAGGTAACTTTGGCCTGCCATTAACTGAAGATGGTTTTGCTAATTTTAGTTTTGAGGTTAGTGAAAGTAAACCGACGGACCGTTCTATCCAGCGCGCCGACGCGCAAGCTTTGGTAGATGCTGGTAATACTAGTGTTGCCGATCCAGTACAAGTATGGGGCAACCCTGAAATTAAAAATAACTTTAAACTATTTGGTAATATTGGCTTAGACATTGGTAACGATAAAGAGGTTTACCTATTTGGTAACTGGGCTGAAAAAGAAGTTGTTGGCAGTTTTTATTTCCGTAATCCAAATAACCGCGGCGGTGTCTACGGTGGCCCTAACAATACCTTGTTGGTTGGCGACTTAACACCGGATGATGGCATAGGTTGCCCTGTGGTAAATATTGTTAATAATGCCCCAGACCCTGCGGCATTAGCTCAAGTTAAAGCCGATCCTAATTGTTTCTCCCATTATGAAAATATCCCCGGGGGCTTCACCCCACATTTTGGCGGTAAAGTCGTTGATACCGCAATTGCCATTGGTACGAAAGGGGAATTAGAAAGTGGTTTACTCTATGATTTAAGTGCCTCTATTGGCCGACATGCCTCTAAATTTGCTATTACTGATACTTTAAATGCGGCAATGGGGCCTGATTCACCGAGAGATTTTAATCCAGGGCAATACATTGAAATTGATACTAGTTATACCTTAGATGTTTCCTATCCTCTAACGGTTGCTTGGTTAGAAGATGATATCAATATTGCCGGTGGATTAGAATATCGTGAAGAGTCTTTCGAAATAAAAGCGGGTGATGTGGCGTCTTATTCCTTAGGCGACACCACGTCCTCATTACCACTTTATAAGCAAGGGTTTAACGTTGGTTCAAATGGTTTCCCAGGATTTAAGCCGGACCAAGCTGGAGAGTTTGAGCGTTCAAATATTGCTGCTTATGTTGATATAGAAGCCTATGTTACCGATACGTTGCGCTTGGGCGCTGCGGTTCGCTATGAAGATTTTAGCGATTTTGGTACCACAACTAATGCTAAATTAACGGCGCACCTTGAAGCCAACGACAATATTTCATTGAGAGGCTCAATCGGCACGGGATTTAGAGCACCTACAGTAGGCCAAAGCAATGCGAGTAATGTCAGTACATCATTGAATCAGGCGGGCTTGCTTGTAGACCAGGCGACACTATCGCCCACTGATCCGATATCAATTCGCAAGGGCGGTCAGCGCTTAGATCCTGAAGACTCAACCAACTACGCGTTTGGCGCGGTATTCCAATTTGACGAGCTATTTTTCACCATTGATTATTTTAATGTTGAAGTAAAAGACCGTATTACGCTCTCAAGAGATTTCAAAGTAACGCCAGAAGATGTCGTAGCGTTAGAGGCGCAAGGCGTACTTGATGCAAGTAGCTTTGATAGCGTTAAATACTTTACTAATGATTTTGACACCACAACTAAAGGCGTTGATATCGTAGCTAATTATAAAGTCGATATGTTTGGTGGTGAAACCAATTATAGTTTGGCCTATAACTGGACTGAGACCAGTATCGATAATTGGAATGAAGATTTTGTTAGTGAAACTGTCGTTCGTCAAATGGAAGATGGCCTACCCGATCACAAAGGGACTATAACGCTACAACACACCAATGGTGATATCGATGGATTTGTTCGCATGGTTTATTTTGGCGGTCATTATGAAGCACATGCCGAAGTGGGTGATTGGCCTATTGATATCGACTCTGCAATTACCTTTGATGCAGAAGTAAGCTACGCGGCGACTAACCAGCTAACCTTATCGGTAGGCGCACAGAACCTATTTGACACCTATCCAAACAAAAATCCCTATGCTGACATCTTAGGTGCAAAGTACCCAGTAACTGCGGTGATGGGTTTCAGTGGCGGCTATTATTATCTGAAAGCACAGTACAATTTTTAGCGCTTAAGGTAAACACCTACAAAAATATAACCAGTTCCTAATGTTAGGGGAGAGCGTACTTTTATCTCCTCTGTTTTTTTTGGAACGTTCCACATGAATTATAAAATAATAAATTAACTATAAAAATAAAATAATGAAGGGTATGTACATGGACTATAAAAAACCGAGAAAACATCAGTTTTCTTTATCTAAAATCGCATTATTGGTTGGAGTGGCGCTTTCAATTCCTACCATGTCGACTTTCGCAGCTGAGCAATCGGAGCTACAGGCAGATGCTGAGCCTGTTGAGCGTATCGCTATTACTGGCTCACGTATTCGTTCTGTTAATGCATTAGCTGTCAGTCAAATTACCTCAATAAGCGGCGCAGACTTAGCCCTTACTGGTCACGTAAATGTGATGGATGCCTTATTAGATTTACCAAGTGTCGCCGGTGGTTTAACTAACGAATCAGCGGGTTTTAATTATGCTAATACGGGGATGAATACGGTTGACCTTAGGAACTTAGGTCATGAAAGAACATTGGTTCTTGTTAATGGCCGTCGATATGTTTCCAGTGATGTTGGCGAAATACTTGTTGATATGAACTCTATTCCAACTTCCTTGGTTGAGCGTATTGATATCACCACCGGTGGTGGTTCTGCTAGTTATGGCTCAGGGGCAATTGCTGGTGTTGTTAACTTTATTTTGAAGAGAGATTTCGAAGGCGTAGAAGTTGAAGCCAGGGTCAATCAATCTGGCAAAAGTGATAACAAAAGTGACTTATTACGCGCAACAATTGGTGGTAACTTCGCGGGGGACAAAGGTAATGCCGTTATCAATTTCGAACGCTCAACCTCTGAAGGTTTAGCCTCAAGAGATCGCGGTATTACCGGGGTTAGGCTAAGAACGGTTGATGGCCAAAAAGTATTGAATCCAGCTGATTTAAGTACATACGCGCCGACGTGGCGCTATGATATTGGTAATGAACAATTTTCATGGAAAAACGGCGCTGTAGGGGATTGGAATGTCGATAACGATGGTTATCGACATGCGGATAGCCGCACTATATCTACACCGATAGATCGAACTATCGTTAATGCTTTAGCAAGTTATTTTATTAATGATGATATCCGCGCATTTGGTGAATTTAGTTATGCTAAAACTAATACTTCTAATCCATCTGATTTATATGCCATAGGTTCGGCTTTTCGTGGTGCACCTATAAGTGTCGACAATCCCTTTGTACCTGATGAATTACGTAAGATTGCCTTAGCAGAAAATGATAGCCAAGAGATTTTCTATCGTGGCCGACTAAACGAGTTTGGTCCCGGCGGTTTTGACGCTGAGCGTGTGGTAACGCGATTTGTTTTAGGTCTTGAAGGTACATTTGCTGAAGACTGGGATTGGGAGCTGAGCTACAACTATGGTCATGTTAGCAACGATCAAGAAGGTCATGATGTTAACGAAGTTGCCTACAAAAAGGCAACCGATGTGGTGACAGATCCAAGCACAGGTGAAGCCGTGTGTCGTGATGAAGCTTATGCCGCCATAGGTTGTGTGCCGACCAATGTTTTTGCACCTTTTACACCAGAAATGCAAAATTTTTGGTTTAATTTAACCACCCTAGAAGGCACATTAAAACAAGAAACCTTAGTGGCATCAATTTCAAACGGTAACTTATTTAGCTTACCTGCAGGTAGCGTTGGCTTTGCTGCCGGTTATGAAAAACGTAAAGAATATGCAGAAGAACACCCTGACTCGGCAACCAAAGCAGGCCTAACCGGTGGTGTGCAAATTGATAGCTTAGAAGGTTCATATGATGTTGATGAGTTTTTTATTGAGTTAGACATACCAGTTTTGGCCGATATTGAATTTGTTAAATCACTTAGTGTCAATATGGCAGGTCGAACAACCGACTATAGCCATGTTGGTCGTAACAGCAGTTGGCAATTGTCTTCACGCTGGGAAATCAATGATGATATCACCTTGCGTGCGCAATACTCTGAAGCGTTTCGAGCGCCAACCATTGCTGATATGTTTAATGGCGGCACGCGCCAAGGGCTAAGTATTGCCGGTGTCGATCCTTGTGATGGTATTTCATTAACCGGTGCTGCTGATGGCGTAAGTGCCGAACAAGCGACTGCTTGTCGTGCTATTCCGGGCATTGCTAATGCCATTGAGAATGGTGGTGCTTTTGATGGTAACCCAGATGATGAGAAGCAACGTTACTCGTTTTTTGGTCCGTCACCTGATTTAGAAGTAGAAACCGCGGAAACCACGACATTAGGCTTTATTTATACGCCATCATACCTTGATGGTTTATCGGTATCACTCGATTACTACAGCATAGCTATCGACAACATAATTACCGGTGTTGATAACAAGTATAAGGCTGAGCGTTGCTTAGAAGGGCTGCAAGAATTTTGTCGTGCTATTGATCGCGATCCCAGCACAGGCGTTATTCAAACAACCTACAACTATGTGTTTAATTTAGCCGGTCGTGAAGTTGAAGGTTACGATTTAGAAGCAAGTTATAAGTACGCAATGGGTGATTTAGGCGACTTAAAATTCAAACTTTTTTATAACTATGTCACTAAGCACCAAACCAAAGCACTGCCAGACTCACCTTGGGAAGATAACTTGAATGAGTTGCCTTATTTTGAACAACGAGCAAACTTCAGCACGACCTATAAATATGAAGACTTAACGGTTAATTGGACCACGGTTTATCAGGGCAGTATATACGACGATAAAGACGCAAGTTATTTCAACAACGATATAGATGCTGTGGTTATTCATAACGCACAAGTGCGTTATGTTTTTGGCACTGACACTACGGTAGAAGTGTATGCCGGTGTCGATAACGTTTTCGACCAAGATCCACCATTTTTACCTGAAGGTTACAAAAATGGTCAAGCACAAACGGCGACAGCAAGCTCATACAGCCGTATTGGCCGGATGTTTTATTTGGGTACCAGTGTAAAATTTTAAGCAGTTAAGCTTGGCCTTAGACGTCTGATAAGGCCAATTTTATCGTTGTTTTTTAAAGAATAAATAAGAGAAAATCATGAAAAATTATAAATTATCAATAATAGCCATGGTGGTGTTATCAACCACTTTAGCGGGATGTAATAGCTCGGATAAATCACAAGAAATTACCCCAAGGGTGACCCAGGAAGAGCAAGGTGGTGAGTCTGCTTTACGCAATATGGCAATAGATTCAGGCAGTACAGTTATGTCACCAGATGCTGTAGATGTACCTGGTGCTGAAGGCGTAACTAACTTAATTGATGGCAATGACGGTTCGAAATTTTTGTCCTTCAGTAACAGTGTTAGCGTTGAGTTTACCGCACCAAAAGCTTATGCCATTAAAAGTTATGCGTTGATCTCAGGTAATGATGCCCCAGAGCGAGATCCGGCATCATGGACGGTAGAGGGCTCAAACGATGGTACAACATGGACTGAGATTGATAACCGCTCTGGGCAAACTTTTGGGAGTCGTGGTGAAAAGCGTACTTTTGAATTGCTGACCAACGAAGTTGAGTATCAACATTATCGCTTTAGTTTTGAGAACAACCCGGCAACGGCTGCGGGTATCTTTCAATTAGCTGAAATAGAACTCATGGTGATAGCAGACGCACCTTTGGTAGCTTTTGCTAGCAATAAATCGCGTGCAGAAGTGGGTGAAGAAGTGCAATTTTGGGATCGCTCATTAGCTAATCCAACAAGTTGGCAGTGGACATTTGAAAATGGTGACCCAGCAACGAGTACGGTTAGAAACCCATTAGTCACTTTTTCTTCACTCGGCACTAAGTCGATAACCTTAATGGCGACCAACGACAAAGGCTCAAATGAATTAGTACAAGACAAAATTATTCATATTTGGGATCCACAAAATCCATGGGCAGGTTTTAAAAAACCATCTGTGACACTTTTAGCTAATGCCCCTGAACATCAAGGGCAAGCTGCGTTTAGTCGGGTTATGCCTGATATTGAACAAGTTATTCATGAAATATCACTCGCTGTAGCAAAAGTACTATATAAAGATGTTACGCAAGCGCCGCTATTTAAAACGGTTACCTTTGAAACCGGCGAATACGACTTCCCAGCGGCTAAAGGTGGCACCGATCAAGATATGATTTTGTATATGGATGTTGGCCACTTAGCGAATAAAGCCGCGGAAGGCGATGAATCATTACGTAACGAAGTACTAGGTATGCTATGGCACGAGTTAACTCATGGCTATAACAACTCTCCTAACTCTGGTGAATATGCTGCAGGCAATGAATACCACTCGTATTTAGAGAGTTTAGCTGACTATATGCGTATTAAATCCGGTTACAATGAACATAAACGCGGCGGTATTAAATGGGTTGCTGATTGGAATGTTGATGCCTACAACCAAACATCATTCTTTTTAGAATGGGTGGCTAATAGTCATCGTAATACGGACTTTATTTATCTATTCAATAAAGCTGCTGCAGAATTAGAAGTATGGAGTTTTGATGCGGCATTTAAAACAATTTTTGGTGACGATCGTGGTGTTGCTGTGCTCTGGGCAGAATATCAAGCGGAACTTGGCTTAGAGCCTCCATTTCCAACGCCAGTTGAAGGTTTTCGCAATTTTGCCATTGATGAAGGTGTTGTTGCAGTCTCAGTGGCTACTGATTTAACAGTATGGGGAGAAGGGGTTGGCACTTTAATTGATAATAACGTAGAGCAAAAATTTAACGCTTTTATTGAAGATACTTGGTGGCGAATTCAGTATCTACCTGATCTTGTGCTTAGTGATGTCACTGACGTGACTGTTGAGTTCACCTTGCCTGAAGCCATTACCCTTCACAAATATAGTCTCACAACGGGTAATGATAATGTTCAGCGCGACCCAACAAGATGGACAGTGTCGGGATCTAATGATGCCAGCACTTGGGTGGAGTTGGATGTTGCTCAATATCCAGAGAACCCTGCTCGTTTGACCACTTTCCATTACGATATTGATGATGCGGCTACAGCTTATAAGCATTACCAATTTATTTTGGAGAACACGCAAGAAGGTGAAGGAATTGGCGGTGATAGTGGTCGTTTAGTACAAATTGGAGAAATTGCCTTATTAACGGCTGAATAACTTTGTTATTTGCTTAGTATAAATACCCTTCATATTGAAGGGTATTTTTGTTTATATAAAGTTATTAAGGCGTTAAATCATAATAGTCAATACTATGTTATCAATATGTTTAGCGACAAAGTGAGAGTGTGGCTTAGCCTGTTTGTTAACAGGGAAGTAATAACAGCACCAACACGCACAGCAACAAACCTAACAAGGAAGAAATTTTAAATGTCAGTTCAAAAATGTTTCTTAGCAATGTTACTGCTAAATATATGTTTTGTTTTTCATGTCAAGGATGCGAAATCTGCCCAGAGCCAACCAGCCCACAGTTTACAAGATTTGGTGAAAGTCATCGGCGTACGAGACGCAAAAATATCGCCAGATGGTCGACATTTTTCCGTAGTTTTTAGAGATCATACACAAGAAAAACTTGCGATATTTGCGACGGCAACATTGAAACCAATAAGTGTCTTTCATGTTAGGGGACTTCGAAGAAGCGTTGGACAAGTTGATTGGGTGAATAATGAGCGACTAGTGTATAGCGTGCAAGAGAGTTATTTGAACGATAAATCGCTGAGGGATAGTGGCGAGCTTTTTGGCGCTAACATTGATGGAACTGGTCACGATGTATTGTTTGGTGATATTGCCTTTGAAAAACCAACAACCTCACGGATAAAAAAGAAAAAACCAGAGAAAGGCAATCATAAAATTATTGATCTGCTAGCAAATGATGATGAGCATATTTTAATTTCTTTTTACCCTTGGGTCTTGAAAGGAAAATTTTGGCGAGCGGATAATAATCTGGTTCCCTCTGTATATAAACTTAACGTTTATACCGGTAGAAAAACCTTAGTCACAAAATTGCACCTGCCCGGAGCCCATGCGATTACAGATAACCGAGGTCAAGTTCGATTTTCAGTCGGGATAAACGCGCATAATCGCAGCGTGGTTTCTTACCGTGAAAAGCAATCAGATGATTGGGGGGATTTTGTCCTTAAAGACTTTCCTGCAAACTATGCTCAGCCACTTGCTTTTAGCTCAGACGATAAAAGTGTTTATCTATCTGCAACCGTGGCGGGCGGCACAAACGGGCTCTTTAGGGTAAATTTAGCGGATCAAAGTTATGTTAAAGAGTTTCATGATCCGACTGTTGATATGTCGCAAACCATTAAAGATTATCAGGATCAGGACATTATTATTGTTGGTAAAGAACTTGGTTTACCATCCTATCAATACCTTAGTCCTAATGACCGAAAAGCCAAATTGCATAAAACCTTAGTTGCGTCTTTTCCTACGCATGATATTCGCATTACTAGTTCAACACGCGATGGCCATTGGAGTATTGTTTATGCTTTTTCTGATACTAACTCAGGCGATTATTATCTTTTTAACGCTAAGGAAATGGCGGCTCAGCATTTGTTCTCAGCGAGTTCATGGTTAGCGCCAGAATTAATGGCCTCAATGAAACCTATCACGGTTAAAACCAGAGATAATCAACAAATTCATGGTTACTTAACCTTACCCAACTCAGGCAAAAAAAACCTTCCCTTGGTGGTTTATCCACATGGGGGTCCTCATGGCATAAGAGACAGATGGGGTTACGACTGGGAAGTTCAACTGCTAGCAAAAAGCGGCTATGCGGTATTGCAAATAAATTTTCGTGGTAGTGATGGCTACGGTGTAGGTTTCCAAAATGCAGGTTCTGGTAAGTGGGGCACCTTAATGCAAGACGACGTTACCGATGCTACCTTAGCCATGATTGAACGTGGCGTGGCCAATAAAGATAGAATTTGTATCTATGGTGCTAGCTACGGCGCTTATGCCGCCTTAATGGGCGCTGTTAGAGAGCCTAACCTATACAAATGTACTATTGGTTCGATGGGAGTGTATGACTTACCTATGATGTTTGAAGCAGGAGATATCACGCGCCGAGAAAGTGGACTCGCTTATTTGCGCGATGTATTGGGCAATGATCTAGCCGATCAAAAGCAGCGGTCTCCTGTTTATAATGTTAATAAAATAAAAGCCACTGTGTTACTCATTCATGGAGAAAAAGATGAAAGAGTGCCAATTGCACAAGCAGAGGCATTAAAAGATGCTTTTGATAATATTGGCAAAGAATACCAGTGGTTAGCGCTTAACGATGAAGCTCATGGTTATTATGATGAAGAAAATCGCCTCAGAATTTACAGAACAATTCTCGATTTTCTCCAAGCAAATATTGGTGAGTAATTTTACACTGTGGATGAGCTCGCCAATGTGCGAGCACTAATACTATCCTTACTATGGGGTTATAGTGATATTAGCTGCTCTGCGTCGTTAACCTATTGAGCAAAAGTGCTTTTTATATTTATTTTTGATAATTTGGTATATGATTTAGCTAATTGTTTATGGCTAAAATCAAGCGATGTAGAAGTGAAATATTACGGTGATGGTAGAGAAAAATAGTATTTTTTAATAAATGGAGCAAGCACTAAGTGGGCGAAGAAATTTTTTCTGGAAATGTTTACATCCTTATTCCAGCATATCTTAAAAAAGGTTTTTCTTTTACAAAAGTTTTACCATGTGAAGCAAAACATAAAAACTTTATTGACGATATTAGTCAAAGGTTTAACGACGAGATCTCAAGTGGCGTTCATAAGTCTCAAATGAGGTCTTATTTAGGTACTTTTCCTCTTGCGTGTTTTGATGATGCTGAGTGTCCTGTAGATCAGCAATTTTATCAAGACGCTGAATTGTTTTTATCGCTTCATAGTAAAACCGGTTTAGCGGTGTTAACGATTAGGCTATTTGAAAAGCAACTCCCAGCTTCTCAGCTACTTGACCGATTATCGAAAGGCGCTTTGTTATTTAAAAATGACAGTGGTGCATGTGTGGGCATAGATGATCTGGTTTTCCAATGGGGAATTTCAGTCTTGTCTACTTCGGCTAAGGCTTGCCTTTCAACCCGACAAGAAATTCCTGCAGACGTACTGCCTTATTACTTTGCCAATGAAACTTACGCTTCTAAAAATATGTCGGCTCAAATTACTTCTAAAGAATTCAAACAGCAAATGTCGACAAATGTTGCCCAATACGATAGCAGTGATATTTTTGTTGGTAAACAAAGCGTTATACGAATAGATCGCAGAGATAGTCAGCATGACTATCCACAACTGACATCCGATAGCGCTTTTTTATTCGTACTTGAGGCCTTGCTATACAAAGAAGCCGCTGTTTTACGTACTAACAAACAAGTGCTTATTGCCATTGAAAAAAATGACTTACTCGCCCTCGATGTACTTAACAAATTAACTGCTGAATTTTCGGCAACTATTCCATTTTGGGACATTAATATTTTTAATTACCTGACTGCTCAGCAATTGGCTAATAATCTCGATGAGCGGTTTGGTATCAATCAATATTTTGAATTGTATGAAAAAAATCAGCAACTATTACAATACCGGATAAATCTGAAAGAGGGTATTGAGCAAGAAAAGAAAAATAAAATCTTATATATTATCGCCGTGATCTTGTTCATTTTTGAATTAGCACCACACTGCTATGTATTATTTACCCGAATATTAAGCGGTAAATGGCTGAGTTCAGCAGAGTATTTATCTTTAGTTGGCGCTGGTATCTCTACGGCACTACTTGCCAGTATCCTAGTTTTAGTTATCCGCAAAAAGAAGAGAAAGCACGATGCAAGCTTATGACTTAGCGGATATTTTTGAATCAATAGAGAAATTCAATAACAAGGGCTTTGCTGTTCAAGAAAAAAGACTTTTGTCTGAGTATTTGTTAAATAATGCAACGTTTAAAAAACGTAGGATGTTGCAGCTGTTATCCGTTGATGTTTACTGTGATGATATGGCTTGGTTAGAATGGTTTAATTGGTATTATCAAGGGGTAAGCTTCAGCGAGTGTCCTGCATGGTTACAAAACGAAAAAGGCAAGCTTAGCCTTAATGACATTAAGCTGATGAGCTATCCAAACTTGACTGATTTAGGCTGGGAAATAAAAGATGTTGTAAAATCGTCAATTGATATTTCGGCTGCAGGGATAGGTAATTATATTCCCACTGAACATGAACTCGAGCATTGGGTAAAACTTCGTCGTCAGAACATGGATCTTTTTACCGGCGCTGTATTAGCTGGAGAATTAGTGGCACAAGTTGGTTTTATTAAAATTACCGCTGCAGAACATCAAAAAATGTCTGCCGGCAAGTTGTCGGAAAATAGTTTAAGTGGGCTTTGTGATGATAGTAGTGACGAGATATTTCTGTACATCCCGAGTGTGGTGATAAAGCGTGAACTGCAGAAGAAAACGCTTTTAATGAAGATGCTTAAACACCTTTTTCAACAATTCAATAACAGCGCTATTGGACCAAAAGTGAAAGGTTTTATAGCGGTCGCTTACACAAAAGATGGAGAAAAACTTTGTCAGCAATTCAACCTTAGCTATAAAACCTCACACCTGAAAGATCAAAAGGTTTACAGCGGCACGATCGATGACCTACTTCAATCGAAGCTGTGTAAGAAAATTTGTCGTTAGACCTATGATTAAAGCTTAAATTGCCGATGGTAATTTTTATTTACAACTTGCTACTTAATACACCATGTTTGGCAAACTAATCTTCTCCAAGCAAATGTTGGCGAGTAATTTTAAAAGATAGATAAGCTTGAAAGTATGAGAGTCTCTGGTATTAAGGTTAAAAACTATGCTCGTTGTATCGATTATGCTTTAGCGTTTAGCACCTGTAATAATATAAGCTAATGGTGATCTGCTGTTGGGTTTTATTCGTATGAAAGTTTTTATTGATTAGAATATTACCCATGAAACGCACACTCTATTGGCTAACGCATGATTTGCGGATTAATGATAATTTGGCTCTACATGCTGCCAGTAAAAGTGAGCATTTACTATGTGTTTATGTCGTTGATAAACAGTGGTTTCAAACGAATAATTATCAGTCAAAAGCGCTAGGTATTAAACGCTGGCATTTTTTGCAAAGCTGTTTAAACGACTTTAACCAAGCGCTTTTGGCGCTTGGGCAGCAGCTCTATATCGTTTATGGTGACACCTTAAGCACTTTAGCTAAGCTATGTGATAACTATCAAATTAGTGACCTGATTACGACAAAATTGCCAGGCACTTATGAGCAAAGGCTAATAAAAAGTTTAAGCGATTTGAAGCCTGAATTAGCCATTAATACCGTTGAGCAATATACCTTATATGAACAAGCAGCATTACCCTTTGAGCTTGAGCAACTGCCGATAAGTTACTCCAAGTTTCGAAAAGCCATGACGGGTTTAAAACCGCCCACATTAGCACCAGTGATCACCTCGCTCCCCCGATTGTTCGATACTATGCCTTCACCTACCGTTTTCAGGCCCCAGTGGCTGCCAAACAGCGGCTATCAGGAAGTTAAACATGGCTGCTACTTTAGCGGTGGCGAGCAATATGGTTTGAGGCAGCTTAGCCATTATTTTTCCACCAGTGCTGCTGCAAGTTATAAACAATTAAGAAATAATTTAGATGGTTGGCAAAATAGCAGTAAGTTGTCTGCTTGGCTGAGCTATGGCTGTATTTCCGCCCGACAAGTATTTCATGCTATTGCAAAATTTGAACAGCAATACGGTAAAAATAGCTCTACTGAATGTTTGTATTTAGAATTATTATGGCGTGAGTACTTTCAATGGCTACACTTCAGTGTTGGTGCAAAAATCTATCACTTTAAAGGTTTGGCAAAGACTGCTCCGCTGACAAGCTTCTATAACGAGCGTTTTAGCAAATGGTGTTTAGGAAATACGCCATACCCGCTAGTGAATGCTTGCATGAATGAACTCAGGTTGACCGGATATTTGAGTAACCGTGGTCGACAAATTGTTGCCAGCTGCTTGGTGAATGAACTTAGTGTTGATTGGCGGTACGGTGCAGCATGGTTTCAAGAACATTTAGTCGACTATGACGCCGCGGTAAATTGGGGGAATTGGCAGTACATTGCTGGTGTTGGAGTAGACCCAAGAGGTGGTAGACATTTTAACCTAGAGAAGCAAACTACACTTTACGACCCTGACGGTTTGTATCAAGAAAAGTGGACGAAAAACACCTCAGCAAGAATGGTTGCTCTTGATTCAGTTGATGCTTCAGACTGGCCGATAACAGCAGAGATACATCATGACTCTTAGCATGCGAGTGCTAGGTATTGCGGACTTATTACAGTGACTGTCAACCCAGTCAATGTCGTCTGGCTTAAGCGTGATTTGCGACTTAGTGATCATCTGCCTTTACGACAAGCAATTCAATCAGGTTTAACACTGCTTTACTATGTTTTTGAACCACTATTGCTCGACGATCCTCATTATGATCAACGGCACTGGCGCTTTGTTTGGCAATCAATTGAAGATCTTAATCAGCAGTTAGCAGCCTTTAATAGTCAAGTGTATGTTTATGTGGGAGACGCTGTCGATGGTCTGAACGAAATTAACCGTTATTTTGGTATCAACGGCTTATTTAGCCATGAGGAAACCGGTTTACTGTCGACCTTTGAGCGAGATAAAACGGTAAAAAAGTGGAGTGTTGAACACCATGTTCATTGGCATGAAACAGCAACCGGAGCGGTTGTTCGAGGTAAAAAAAATAGAAAAAATTGGGATAGCCATTGGCGCGATGTCATGCAAGCGCCAGTAGTTGAAGTTCCCTTGTCTGCCAATGCTTTATTGGCTAAGCAAAGCATAGATAAATTACCGAGTTCGACGATAGCGCCATCATGGCTAACCCCTAATGCATATATGCTGAAAGGTGGTGAAAATTGGGCGAAAAAAACTTTGCAGTCGTTTTTATATGTCCGAGGGAAAAGTTATCACTTTGATATTTCTAAACCGATGGCAAGCCGCAAAAGCTGTTCACGATTATCGCCTTATTTGGCATGGGGTAATATCAGTTTAAGACAGTTTTATCAGGCCCTGTTATTAAAACAAGCGGAAAGTGCTTGGAAAAAATCTATTGCTGCTCTGGCTTCAAGGCTGCATTGGCATTGTCATTTCATTCAAAAATTTGAAAGTGAACACCATATGCAGTGGCGGCCGGTTAACAAAGCCTATAATGACTTATGCTATCCAAAGATACACATGGGTTTGAGTGTTGATGAGCGGATAAGTCAATGGGAAAATGCACAAACGGGATATCCATTAGTCGATGCCTGCATGCTTTGTTTAGTGAAAACTGGTTATATAAACTTCCGTATGCGGGCAATGCTAGTCAGTTTCTTATGCCATCATCTCCTCGTTGATTGGCGTTTAGGGGTAACGCACTTAGCGGCTCTGTTTCTAGATTTTGAGCCAGGGATTCATTATCCGCAATTTCAAATGCAAGCCGGGGTCACGGGTACGAATATCATTCGAGTTTACAATCCGGTGAAGCAGTCACAAGAGAAAGATCCCGATGGCGAGTTTATTATTAAATGGTTACCACAATTAGCACAGTTACCCAAAGAGCTGGTCCATACGCCATGGCAACTATCACCAATGGAACAACAGCTTTACCAATGTCAGTTAGGTGAAAATTACCCCTTGCCCATGGTGGATATTGCACAAACAGGTAAAATTTCCCGCGATCTACTTTGGGGCTTTCGGCAACGACTTGATAGCAAAAAAGAAGCTCAGCGTATCGTAGCTAAACATGTAAGAGCAAAGGCTAAAAAACACGCATAATCACAAGCAAAGCGCAGACCGTAAGCGGGAGTATAAGCGATGAATCAATGTTGTTAATTGGCCAGTAATGCGTAAATTAGATGCATAAAAAATTAACTTTGGCTGAAAAAAATTGCCAAACTTGCGGTAAGGGCTTTGTTTGGCGGAAAAAATGGCATCGCTGCTGGGAACAAGTACTTTATTGTTCTGAGCGTTGTCGGCGAAATAAAAGCAGTGCTGAACGTTCAGTACGTTGAGATAGGTAGAGCGCAAAATTTTGCGTTGTTATGATAAGGAAAATAAATGCCAGCAAAACATCTTAGGTTAATTTTAGGCGATCAGCTCAACCCAACACATAGTTGGTTTGAGCATATTGATACTGAGGTTGTTTATGTTATTGCAGAGCTTCATCAAGAGGCTACCTACACTAAACACCATGTACAAAAAATCACCGCGTTTTTTGCTGCTATGGCTGACTTTGCTCAGCAACTTGTCGCGCAAGGTCATCAAGTTTGTTATTTAACCTTAGATGATAGTCAACACTATCAAAATTTAACCGAACTTATCACTGCACTGGTAGAACGCTATAGCGCCGAGCACTTCAGTTTTCAACGACCTGATGAATATCGTCTACGCGAGCAGTTATCCGCACTACAAGGCCAGCTTAGTGCAACCGTAACTGAAGTTGATTCTGAGCACTTTCTTCTGCCCTTTAATGAATTGCCTGAGCACTTTCAAGCGCAAAGCCATGTCAGAATGGAGCACTTTTATCGCTATATGCGTAAACGTTTTGCCATTTTAATGAACGGTGAGAAACCGCTTGGTGACGCATGGAACTTTGACAGTAATAATCGCCAGTCATTTAAACAAAGGGATCTTAAATCCATTCCTAAACCGCTGATCTTTGAAAATACTGCGGAGCCTTATCTACAGCGGATTAAAAAGCATAATATCCGAACAATTGGCCAAGAATCTAACGAGGTGAGTTATCCAATTAATCGCGAGCAATCAAAAACCTTATTAGATTTTTTTTGTCGATACCAGTTAATTAACTTTGGTAACTTTCAAGATGCCATGACCATGGCATCACCCTATGCATGGAGCTTATACCACTCACGTTTAAGCTTTTCGCTGAACTGTAAAATGCTACATCCGATGGAGGTTATTAGCGCAGCATTAAGTGCCTATGACGATAGTGATGGCAACATTACCTTGTCGCAAGTGGAAGGTTTTATTCGACAAATTTTAGGTTGGCGCGAATATGTCAGAGGCATGTATTGGGTAAACATGCCTAACTACAGCGAGCAAAATTTTTTAACAGCAAAGCGTAACTTACCTGAATTTTTTTGGCACGCTAATACCCATATGCAATGCTTAAAAAGTGCTATATCGCAATCTCTAGATCACGCCTATGCCCACCATATTCAGCGCTTAATGATCACGGGTAACTTTGCCTTATTAGCAGGTATTGCTCCTAAGCAGGTCGATGAGTGGTACTTAGGCATCTATATTGATGCGATTGAGTGGGTGGAATTACCCAATACTCGCAGCATGGCACTGTTTGCCGATGGCGGGTGGATCGCTACTAAACCTTATGCGGCCAGTGGTAACTATGTTAATAAAATGAGTGATTACTGCCGAGGCTGTCGTTATAACGTTAAAGAGAAAGTGACGGAAAACGCCTGTCCACTAAACAGCTTGTATTGGAACTTTATTGCCAAGAACTATGACAAATTAGCGTCAAATCCCCGTATGGCTTTCCCCGTACGTAATTGGGAAAAAATGCCGACCGAGCAAAAAAGTGCTATTAGCGCGCATGCTGAAAAGTTATTAAATAATCTAGACGCCTTGTAGGTAGTGATAAGTAAATCCTGCCATCTGTCGCAGCTTAAAGATAAATTAGCCGTACTAAATTGGTCTTTATTACCTTTTGATTCGTAACCTAAACTTGGAAATATCAATATTAAGGTTGACTATATGACACTGTCTTTGGATGAAGAATCAAGAATTATCGAAATGGCTTGGGAAGATCGCACGCCCTTTGAAGCCATAGCGCATCAATTCAATATGGGGGAAACGGCAGTGATCAAGTTTATGCGTCGTAACCTAAAACCAAAAAGCTTTAAATTATGGCGCGCACGGGTCAGTGGCCGAACAACTAAACATAGTCAACTGAGATCGCCTGAGGTGAGCAGGGGCTATTGCCCAACGCAGTATAAGCCTCGCTAGTTGGATATGCATTGTCGAAGAACTAAACAAAAAAACGGGCATCTAATGATGCCCGTTTTTATTTACAACTTGCTACTTAATACACAATTTTTGGTGAACTAATCTTCTTCAACCAATGTCATGAGTGAAGTGTTACCACCTGAAGCCGTTGTATCAATGCTAATGGTTTTTTCGGTTAACAAACGTTGGATCAGATTATCAAAATATTCAGAACTGATCACTGGCAATATTGCCCCTTGACGTTCTGCCAATTTTTCACTGATATAATGTTTACGGTCACAATTACTGTCGACTACCACGCCTGATAACGAAGTGTGCGTTAACATCGTTGATAAGTGACGTAAGCGAGCAACTTGGAAAACACCAGTATCAGCCCCAGTCGAGAGAAATTTATCTCTAAAAGCGATGGCTTCATCATAATACAAGTCAGATACTACGCTAACAACAGTATTGCCAGTAGCTAATGCCGTTACAATCGACAGTACCCAAAAGTGAAAGCTAACCGTTGAATCAGCAAAACAGATAATATTGCCGCGATTTTCCAAATAAAGCACGTTAGACTCACCCGTTGGTCCAGGTAAGAATGTTGGCTTTTTCATGCGCTTTTCGATATCAATTAATTGCGAACGCGCCGATTTTAACGTACGGTTTAAATCGTCGGCTAAATCATCAACGATATCAACATGGGCAATTTTTGCTAACAATTGTCGCACACATGAAATACGGGTATTTAACTCGGTTAAGCGCCACGCTTTTTCTGCCGTATTGGCCTTATCCATAAATAGAATGGCTTCTTTATCAGACTGTTCATCACCGTCTAAAGCTTCTACTTGTGAAGGTAATAAGTTAAATTGCTCGGCATCTGGCGTTGCTTTTTCTATCACTAAACGGCTTAGATAATTTGGTCCACCTGCTTTTGGTCCAGTACCTGAAAGGCCGCGACCACCAAAAGGTTGTACACCAACAATAGCGCCGATCATATTACGGTTGATATAAACATTACCGGCACGTGAAAGCTTAGCTAAATCAAAAGCGCGGTGTTCAATACGCGTATGAATACCCATAGTTAAACCAAAACCAGTGCCATTAATTCTATCAATAACCGCTTCTATTTCATTGCCTTTAAAGCGTACAACATGCACACAAGGACCAAATACTTCCTGCTTAAGTACGCTAATATCGCTGATTTCATAGAGGCGTGGCGCGAAAAAGAAATGCTCATTATTATTAACTTCATCAGCAATAGGGCACTGATACAATAATTGACCATGGTCTTTCATGTAGTCACTGTGGGCATTAAGGGCATCTAAGGCTTTTTGATCAATGACCGGACCAATATCCGTACTGAGTTTTGCTGGGTTACCCACATGTAATTCTGCTAAGGCGCCTTTAAGCATGGTGATCACATCATCAGCAATATCTTCTTGTAAAAATAGTACTCGCAATGCTGAACAACGTTGACCTGCCGATTGAAAACCTGAAGAAATTACATCGTCAACCACCTGTTCAGGTAAAGCCGTTGAATCCACGATCATGCAATTTTGGCCGCCAGTTTCCGCAATTAATGGCACTTGATCGCCACCACGGTCAGCTAAGGTTTGTGAAATAACGGTGCCAGTTTGTGTTGAACCCGTAAACATAACCGTTTGAATACGAGGGTCTGGAATAATAACCTTACCCACTTCACTACCACGGGCAATAACCGCTTGCACGACACCTTCAGGTAAACCGACTGATTTCATTAATTCAATGGTGCGTAACGCAATTAAACTGGTTTGTTCTGCTGGTTTTGCTAATACCGTATTACCGGTTGCAATAGCAGCGGCAACTTGTCCTAAAAATATCGCTAGCGGGAAGTTCCACGGGCTAATACATAAGATGACACCACGGGCTTCTAAACGCTCATCGGCGGCAACTTCAACGGCTTGTTGTGCGTAATAGCGACAAAAGTCAACCGCTTCTCTTACTTCGTCTATACCGTCTTGTGCTATTTTACCGGCTTCTTTAATACACAAAGCAATCAATTCATCGCTATGGCGCTCAAGAATATCGGCAACACGGCACAGTAAGGCTGCTCGCTCAACAACTGGGGTAGCTGACCATGAAGCGAAGGCTGTTTCGGCCATATCAATCATGGCTAACATGTCAGCTTTGTTATGGTGCTGATGAAAGCCAATAATTTCGCTATGATTTGCTGGATTTTTTACCGCAACCGCGCCTGATGGCAGATCATTTTTATTGAGCAGATTGTCAACAAACCAATTATCTAATGCTGATTTTAATGGCGTAATCACATTGATGTCGGTTAAATCTAAGCCTTTAGAGTTATCACGACCCAAACCTTTAGCGTCATGATATAACGCAATAGGTTTAATAATTTGGTGATTGTATTTATCTTTTAAGCGTTGAGTTTTTTCAACCGGATCACCAAGTAACGATTCTACCGGTTGAGACTCGTCAACAATGGCATTAACAAAAGAAGAGTTAGCGCCATTTTCTAATAAACGACGCACCAAATACGCTAATAGGTCTTCATGATGACCCACTGGTGCGTATATACGACATTGAATTTGTTCACCCGCTACAATTTGATCATATAAAGAGTCGCCCATTCCATGTAAGCATTGAAACTCAAAACCTTCTTTATCATTACCCGCCAGTTCAACAATAGTGGCTGCAGTATAGGCATTATGAGTAGCAAACTGTGGGTAAATGGTATCTCTATATTCTAATAGCTTGTTAGCACAGGCATGGTAAGAAACGTCAGTTGAAGACTTACGGGTGAAAACAGGGAAATGAGCATGACCATCTTTCTGGGCATTTTTTATTTCGGTATCCCAATAAGCGCCTTTCACCAAGCGCACCATCATTTTGCGATCAACACGAACAGTTAACTCACGTAACCAATCAACCACGAAAATAGCACGTTTTTGATAAGCTTGCAGTGCAATACCAAAGCCATCCCAATCACCTAATTCATGATCACTAAATACCGCTTCAATAATATCAAGCGATATATCTAAACGCTCCGACTCTTCTGCATCAACGGTTAAGCCGATATTGTAGTTTTTTGCTTGCAGGCAAAGCGCCTTAAGTTTAGGCACTATTTCAGCCATTACACGTGCTTTATGGCTAAACTCATAACGCGGATGAATAGCAGAAAGCTTGACGGAAATACCCGGTACTTTACGTGGGTCATTTTTACCAGAGGCAAGCGCAACTTTACCAATAACTTCTATCGCATCTTGATAAGCTTTTAAATAACGCTCAGCATCGCGCATGGTCCGTGCGCCTTCACCCAACATGTCGTAAGAATAAACATAACCTTGTTGCTCTTTCGTTGCTGCGCGTTCAGTTGCTGCGGTAATGGTTTCGCCCATAACAAACTGCTTGCCCATAATTTTCATGGCATAGTTCATCGATTTACGAATCACCGGTTCGCCCAAGCGGCCAATGGTTTTTTTCAATAAACCAAAACTTTCTTGTTTACGTTTATCGGCATAATTAACCATAGTGCCGGTAATGAGTAAGCCCCAAGAAGACGCATTAACGAACAATGAATCACTGCTGCCCAGATGGCTGCTCCATTGTCCTTGTGATATTTTGTCGCGAATTAACGCGTCTTGCGTATGTTTATCTGGTACACGCAGTAAGGCTTCGGCCAAACACATTAATACCACACCTTCTTCACTTGACAGTGAATACTCATTTAATAGGGCGTCTATTGCACCATTACCCGATTGATCTTGACGAATTTTCAAGACCATTTTACGTGCTCTTTCCCAAGCTCTGCTGCGCGCGCTAACGTTTACTTCAGCTAAAGGAAGAATATGATCTACCGCTATATTTTCATCAATACGATAAAATTCACGAATTTTCTGACGAATTGGACAGTCTGTGATAAACGAACCCGTAAAAAGCATGTGCTTTTCCTCAAAATGACTAAATAGTAGGCTGTTACTAATTAGCGATAGTTACAATAGAATAATTCGTGCATTCTAAATAAAACATAACCGTATGTGCTAGCAAAATTTACGTTTTAAACCATTTAAAATTCTGTAAAAGTTTAATCACACAGTAGAATGTATTTTCTGTCAGATATTTACTTGTTAAATGTTCATTTTTTAGCGCAGGGCGATGTCAGTATTAATAAAAAATATAACCGTAATTTAACGCATTTTCACTGTTGATAAACAAAAGCTAGAAAACAGAAGTGAAGGCCATAGCGTCAGTAGGAAATATTAGTTTACAGCAGCGCTGAAAAAGCGCATCTATGATAAAATTAGGTTACTTACGGATAGCATTTACTGAGCCATGGCGCGGTGTAATATGCTGTAATGTTAAATTTTAGCGTTGTGCATACACTCATGATGTTAGAGTTGTGAATGCTATGAAGATAAAACTATATTGGCAGGCAATATATTGTTATTCAATGGCAGCTGTTAATTTATATAATTAGCTTAATGTAATGGGTATTAATATCGCCAGTGTTTTCGACTTTAGACATCGAAGTAACTATATTATCAGTGGTAACACTATTTAATCATTACTAGCTCAAATTAACTAAACTTAAGGGAAAGTTATGGCCATTTTAATCAATACTCAAACTCAGCAGCACTGTCTACTGCAATCACACCATAGCTTTGGCCGATTCAAAAGTTCAGTTAATACCTTCGTTTCAGAGGCGGTTATTTCTAAAGTGCATGCTTTTATTGAGTGGCATGGCGAATATTGGTTGTTGCGCGATGTCAGTAGTAACGGTACTTGGTTAAATGATAAGAAATTGGCGGGCGATAAAGTAGCGCAACTTAATGTTGGCGATACGATTGCTTTTGCCAGTAGATCTGGTTATTCGTTTGAGGTGCAAGATCTCAAGCCACCTTGCGATTGTCTTATTCCCGTTGAGCATAATAGCGAGGCCATTGAGCTAGAATATTTTCATTTATTGCCCAGTAAAAAATCACACAACCGAGTGTTAAGTTACAACAATAAAACCACCTCTTGGTGGCAGGAAATCCTTGATGACAACTTAAGTGAGGCAACCGTTTCATCTGAATTAAATGATCAAGAATGTTTAGATATTGATGGTTTAATCTGGCAATTAAAAATCAATCGCACACTTGATGATACTCAACTACTTCGACCTAGTGTAACCTCGCTCGACCAATTAACCTTTTTGTTTCAAACCAGTTTAGATGAAGAAAGTACCCATGTTGTGATGCAAAGTGGTGAGCAACATATTGATCTACTGACCCGCAGTCATCACTATTTGACGCTATGCTTAGCGCGCCAACGCGCGAAAGACATGCAAGCAGGGCTTGATGACAGCGAGCAAGGTTGGGTTTATGCGGAACTGTTGGCGAAAGATTTAGGCTTTGATGCTAGTCACTTAAATATTCAAATTTATCGTATGCGCAAACAATTTGTTGATGCCCTAAACAACACTTGTGAATCGAGTAATATTATTGAGCGCAACGCGGGGAAATTACGTTTGGCGAGTAAGTTGTTCCGTATCACTAAAGGCGATACCGTTGAATGTGATACTCGCCAATTTAGCCATCAAAAATCCGATGTAAACGCTAATCAGTACGCGAATCATTAGGGACTGTTGTTAATTAGCGATTGCAATACTAGGGGCTGTTGAACTTTGTTTATCTCTCAGCTGAATTATTAAACAAAGATCAACAACCCCTAGTCAACAACAAAGTTTTATTGGTTATTTTCTCGCATTTTTTAGTGCAGTACTTCTAAGTTATTTCCCATCAAATAAGTGTTTGCAAGTAACGGTCGACATCTCAACATTGCCATGTGATTATTAGTTTTATAATAAAGCACAGTAAATATGGCATTGCCTTGAAATGGTCAGACAGTGAAACAAGCAAACCAAGATAACGATACCATTGCTATCTCAACAGCAGACACCCAGTGTAGCCAACAGCCGCTGCTTTCTGAACAGGAGCAAGCGGCACAAGCACAGCAAGTTAACCACAGCAGCATGGCGCACTTTAAAATTGTCGATATTCTCGGTAAGGGCGGCATGGGCGCGGTTTATAAAGCTAAAGACTTGGCTTTAGAGCGCTTTGTTGCGATTAAAATGCTGCGTATTAGCGCTGCTCAACAGGCATTAATACTGGCAGAAGCGAAAACCATTTCTAAACTTAATCACCCAAATATTGTCACTATTTATGATATTGCTCGTGACGAAGATAACAATTTTATTGTTATGGAGTGGGTTAATGGCCGGCCATTAAATGCTGTTATTCCGCAACAAGGTTTGGCGCTAAATATCGTTATCGATTATGCCAAACAGATGGTGGCGGCACTTGCTTGTGCCCATCAACAACATATTATTCATCGCGATATTAAACCGCAAAATATTATGGTCGATATAAATGACCAGATTAAAATACTCGATTTTGGCATTGCTGCCTTGTTAGAGCCAAATGGCAGTGTCGAGCTAGAGAAAACGTCAGAGTCAGCACTAAAAACCGCGTCAACACCAGCGAAAATACCGTTAGTAGCGACTATTGCTGGCGATGAAAATCTTGAGTCACAAGCACAGATATTAGCAATAACAGGCTCTGCGCAGTATATGGCACCGGAGCAAATTCAAGGCGCCATAGGTGACGCGCGCTCAGACTTGTTTTCTTTCGGCATTGTTTTGTATGAAATGTTGGCCGGTGTTAAACCTTTTTTAGGTTTTAATTTAGCGCAAATTACTGACGCTATAACGCAGGGAAAATACACCCCGTTAGCTGAACTTATCGCTGAACGTGAGGCTGAGCGCAAACTTGCCGATAAAAAACCGGCGAACACTGGCGACAAAACCCCTCAGCTTAACGTACCTGCTGAACTCATTGCCGTGGTTGATAAATTACTACAAACACAGCCGACACAACGTTATCAAAGTGCAAATGCCTTAGCGCAAGATCTCGGCGCGATTGAGCAGCAGCTTAAAGAAAAGAAAAATTGGTGGCAACAGCAACATTGGCTGACTCAAAGTTTATTAGTTTTACCGCTAATCGCTGTTTTAGGTTGGAGTGTACGCAGCGTTTTATTCCCGCCCAGCACGCAAGAGTTGATTGCTCGACAGCTAGTTGAAGCAAAGAAAATTGCTTTTTTACCGTTCGATAATATTAGCGGCGATCCGGTGTTGCAAATTTTTAGTGACGGTATCGCGACTATGCTCAGTAGCGATTTAGCCGAAGTGGGTTATCAGCAGGGTGATGCTAATACTTGGGTATTACCGGCCAGTGAAATTAGACAACTTGATGACCCCAGTGTTACCGGTATTTATAATAAATACGGTGTTGATACTATTGTTACCGGCAGTATTCAGCATATGGGCTCTACCCGCAGTTTGCATTTAAGCTTAGTTAATGGCGCCGATGGTCGGCAGTTAAAGTCTATCCAGCTGACCTTAGATGCAAATAATTTATTTGCCGCGCAAAACGACATTCGCCAACAGGTGATGAACTTGCTTGGTTGGCAAATACCAGCGGAGTTAACCGCTCGATTTGCTGCGCAAAAACCAGCCTTTGATGGTGCTTATAAACACTATTTAGCGGGCCGAGGCTATCTATATCGCTTTGATCATGAAGACAATATTGCTAAGGCGTTGACCGCTTTTAATGCCGCGATCAGTCTCGATCCTAACTATGGCGATGCTTATGTCGGGCTAGCGGAAGCAAAGTTACGCAGTTTTATTGAAACGAAAGATGTCGCTCAACTGCTGTCAATGTCAACCACGGTTGAGCAACTACAACAAGTCGATAGCGAACACCGACTATTAAGTTATTTAGAAGCTGAGCTGAAACTGAATCAAGGTGATTACCAGAATGCCGTGATATTATTCAAAGAGAGTATTCAACGGCAAGCAAATTTTTTTAACGCCCATATTGGTCTTTCAAATTCATTTGTTAAGCTAGGAAAGCAAGTTAGGGCTGAACAGGTTTTATTGGAAGCCTATAGATTAATGCCAAGTAATGTCTTGGTGCTTTCGAATCTAGGTGCATTTCATTTTAGAAACGGGGCATATTATAAAGCACTAGAATATTTTGAGCTTTCAGCCCTGCAAACTCCCAATAACTACAGTTCATATTTAAATATTAGCGCTTGTCATTACCTCAATGGTGATATTGAGAAAGCTATTTTAAGCGCCAATAAATCATTGGAAATTCAACCTAATTTTATTGTCTATTCCAATCTTGGTACTTATTACTTTATTTTAAGAGCTTTTGACAAAGCGGTTGAGTCATATGAAAGAATGATTGTTTTAAATGACAGTGATTATATTAATTGGGGAAATTTAGCCGATGCTTATCGTTTTGCTAATAAACCTCAATACATTGAGACCTTTCAACAAGCAATCGTACTTGCTGAGCAAGCGTTAGAATTAAACCCCAATAATAAATACGCTATTGCTTTATTAGCTTATTATTATGCCAATACTGAGGATATTGAAAACACGCATTATTTTGCTAAACAAATAGTTAAAAATGATGCTGGTGTAGAAAACTTTTTTGTTGCTGCCGCTTATGCTCGCTTAAACATGAACCAAGTGGCGCTTAGCTATTTAGAGGTTGCTATTAAGAATAACTACTCGCTTGCTGAAATTAAGAAATCACCTTTATTTGATAGTCTTAAAAGTGATTCTAAATATCAAAAGTTAGTGAAAAAAAGCTACACTAATTAATCTAAACTCTTATGCGAACTGCAGGATCCCAAGCAATTGAGAACTTGTCACCATTAAGCTTAAAGTGAATATTAATAATCACATTGTCTGTTTCAGTAATACCTTCGGTGATTACCGCTTTATAGGTTACTTGCGCTTTATTTTCTGTTGATACCTGATGTAAATCAAAACGATTTTGCAGAATGTTTTTCCATTTGAACTTGGCTTTGTTGCTTTCACTGTCACCATTGTTCCATGGTTGTAGCGAACAGGTCACAGTATCACCATCGTTAATTTCAAATGGCGGGGTTATTTTATTTTCACCGGCGCTGTCTGACGAGTAGTAAAAATAAGTTAACTCTTGTTCTTCAGTTAGATAAGTTACTTTTCGGCCTTTGCCATTAAATTGGTGGGCAACATCACCATTATTAATGTCGTTAGCCAGTTTGCTAAAATCCATATTGACAAAAAAGGTGTGATTTTCTGATGGTGCTTGGGTGGCTGTCTGCTCAGTGCTCATGTTGTTGATCCTTGGCTTTTTATTAGTTATTAGCTTTTAGTTATTAAATCTCAATTATCAGTGCTCAGTTATTTATTGAAACTTATTGGCTCTTAGAACTTTACGCCTAAAAAAGATCGTCTGCTATGGAAAATGTTTTACCTAAGCAGAGACAATAAGTCGATATTTTCTGAGTTAAGTGTTGAATGAAGCAATTTATAGGCAACACTATTGCTTAATAACTTAGCAATCAACAAGATATAAAGCAATAGCGCGTAGATACTAGCCATTACTGTTACTTAAGTTGCAGCATAAAGTCTTGTAAGCTACTCGCTTGTTCAGCATTCAGTTAACCTACTGTGATGAATATTATCCTGAATAACTGTAAAGCTATTGAGATACTTTACTGAAAGAACTGAGTATTTTTGAAAAAAAGCTATTGATTGATTCGGTAAAATGAAAAAGCGGGTTCTGCTGCCTTGAGGGGGAGGAAGCCATAATATCTAACCAATGATTTTGTTCCAATAAAGCAATAGTAATAATTTTTGTCGGCATGATTTTTTTTTGCTGGTTAGGCTTAGTGTTTACGGTTGTTTGCTTTGTTTTTTTTCCTGTCGATTGTTCATTTTTTTCATCAGTAGCGTTGGTCTTGAAATCGTATGAACAGGCGTCAATTTCTTCAAAGTTAAAATCCATTGGCAGTGGGTTAGGGCGAGTGGCGCCAGATTTATAATATTCACGCATAATCTTCATATAACGTATAAATGACTTTGGTACGCTCATACATCTCTCCAGTCTATAGCTGTTCACAATTATTATTTGCTTATGTTGATATTTTATTGCTAATAACAGGCTGTAACTTGTGCTTTGATTTTGTCGCAATGGATTCGATAAACTTGCTCGGTTGACAAAATATGCTGGCTACATGAGTCATGAAAGGTAAGCAAAGCTTGATTCAGCGATTGTTATTATATCTTTGCCATATCATAGCTATAGGGCAGATATCATGGCCATTACACGATATTACACGGCCGGTGAAACATTGTGCACTTGTAGTGGTTTTGTAGAAAATGGCTAGAGGAATAAGTGCTGAGCTAGCTTTGTCTAACAGCGGGTGATGACTTAACACCGTTTATTACTTTATTGATTTTCTGATCGAAACAGAGAAAAGTTTTACAATAACTCAATCACATGATGAGCATAAAATAATGCGGTGTTATTGCCGATACTAAAAAGAATAGCCATTGTATAATTCAATAACTGCTGTATTATTAAAATAATTGAAAAAAATGGCTTGCTTGTGTCTTTTAATTTCCTCAAAACATTAATGGTATTACTGCTATGTTTGACCTTTGTTGGTCAATCGATGGCGAGTGCGGCTATGTCTTGTCATATGATGAGTATGTCGGGAATGAAGATGCAAAACCAAGGCAATGCTGTGATGGATCATAGTACACATAACATGGCGAATAGTTCAGTAGTTGATGCTGAAGAATCGTCAGAAGATTGTTGTGTTAAATCATGTGATTGCTTTACTGGTGGCTGCTCAAATGTTGCGGCGTTAATGAAAAGCGCTGGTAATTACGCGGTTTTTTCCTCAGCTAAAATATTTACTTCTTCTCGTTTGATACCAAGTCAAAAACCTTCATCACTCTATCGCCCGCCAATATTAAGCTAAATACAGCATAGTTGTGTCCAAAATTTGGCACATTTTTATAAAATTATCTGTATTAGGCTTTTTTTGGTTGCTGAGTTTAACGAACATATGCTCAAGTGCTATCAAAATAACCTAATTAATTAAAGTCGTTAATTAATCCCTATTGGGGCGGTTATGTATTCAAATAAATTTACCTTAAAGTTTGTCGCTATTTTAGCCTTAGTGTTTGTTATTGCCAGTTGTTCAGATAAAACTACCGCAGAAAATAGTGCTAAAACGTCGAGTGTTCAGCCTGAAACCATTCATTTAGACGTCTATAAAAGTCCCACTTGTGGCTGCTGTGAAAAGTGGCTTAATCACCTCCATGACAGTGGTTTCGAATCAAAAATTCATAACTTTGAAGATTTTTCAGGGCTTAAAACAGAGCAAGGTATTGCGCCTCGATATCGTTCTTGCCACACCGCTATTTCACAAAATGGCTATGTTTTTGAAGGTCATGTGCCAGCCAAGTATATTCAGCAATTTTTAGCAGAAAAACATGCTAATAATATTATCGGTTTGTCAGTTCCCGCTATGCCTGTTGGCTGTCTCTTATACACATCTGACGCTGCCGACGATATGCAGTGTGTAGAT
>OJDZ01000094.1_pt1 | contig 56734 bp, 47 predicted proteins | sample 1592981 | NCBI WGS metagenome assembly OJDZ01 (sample SAMN05416851, study PRJEB24817) | seawater metagenome | isolation source: Sea water | place: Canada:Atlantic | collected 2013-07
TGCTAACAAGTCGTTTAAAAGGACAAAAAACAGTTGGCTTTTGCTCCTTCGTCGCTAATTTTAGCCAACTATTTTATTGCCTCTTAACGAGGCGTTATGTAACTAAGGAAAGTGATGCAATCTGAGAGTCAATCTTCAGAATTACGCCAATTGATTAAAGATGCTCGGTGGGCTATTTGGCTTTTCGTTATTGTTAATTTTTTCGTGTTAGTTTTCTTCCTTCTTGACGGTATATTTAACGAATTCGTATTTGTCTTATTGTTCATTCAATCAGCGCTTTTAATTTTTTGGCTATTACCTGTGTTTTGCTATCAAGTCTTTATCAAAAAGTTACGTGTTAAATTAGCTATGTATAAGGCATTGGCGTCGTACAAAGAAGCAATAGGTCACGTTTCGTGGTAGCGTTACATAACAACACGCCCTGAGGTGGACAACAAATGAAATTTAGCTATTTATTGCAAATTTTAACAGCGGCGAACCTCTACGTTTAAGTGCTTCTAAATATTTAGACTCATCGTAAGGCGTACTTGTTTTCCAGCACCTAAATAAGATCCTAATCCACTTAAAAGCTAACGATCTGATGATGCTATTATGCGGCTTTCCCTTACTTACTTACTTCTTGTTCATAATAAGCCTTAGCCCAAAATGAATAACGTATCGAAAGCCCAGCCCATTCCACAAAGGTTTGCCTTAAAAAGGTCGGGCAACTATAGCGCCAGTGTGTCCACATCTTCTTTCCACTTCGTTCAATAACAGGCGCAATACCAGCATACTTTTGCAGTTCACTCGCATCCTCATAGCGTTCTCTATTACTTCCAAAAGCCACGAATAATCTTGGTGAAAGTTGCGGGCCAGCGCCGGTTAAACTATCAAAAATCACTTTGTCATCTTGTGATTTGTAGGCTAGTTTTATGGCCTTTTCTAATGTCTCAATTCCCTTTAGTAACACCCTGTACTGTGCGATTAGCACTTCCACTAACAATTGATTCGGCTCTATCACGCCGATATCTTCAGTTAATGGCATTGCACTTTTAATACTTGAAATGCGTGCATCATTTACATGAGCATAATGTGAATTATGACTGTTAAAAAAGTCTAAGAGTGTTTGTTTTTTTGCTCTTTTAACTTTGCTTAGTGAAGGCCATTTACTGATAAAGTCACAAAAGATTAAGGTGTCTTTTTCTTTAAACCATTCAAGTACTTGAGGGTAGTAATTCTTTAACGCAGCGGTTATTTTATTTGATAAATTTACATTGTCTTGCACTAAGTTTCGTCGATACTCAACCAGTTGTGCTAATGAACGTACTGATGCTGATTCCGGTTCAATGACGGACAGTTTGTCCATGTGTAGGGAGAGAATTTCTACTTGCACAAAGGCATCTGAAGGGTCGTCTTTTGCTCCACTTGGAGTAAAAGCTTTTCGGTATTTAGCCACTGTTGAGGGGTTGACCGTAAAGAGTGTGAGGTGATCATATTTTGTTAGTGCATAAATGAGAGGCCCTTTTTTTAGTTCACAGACCACCGCAATTCTCTGGTTAGGATAGCGCTTTTTAAGGTCCATTGCCCAATCGTGTAGAGCTTCGGGTTTGTTCTTAATAATTGAGTAGTGGTATTTTTTTGAATCGAGCGGATGCTCACAGATATCATGCTTTTTATCAGCCCAATCAATACCAATCAACACCGCGAAATTATCAACATTATATACTTTCATTTTGAAGCTCCTGAGCGTAAAGTTAATAGTGGAATGTGCTTAAACCTCGTTTCTCGCAGGTCTTATAGATAGTCGTGGTCGGCAATCCCTGAGTATGCGTTTTGAAAGCGAGTTGCTCTGTTGGTTCGAACGTCTTGTTAGAAACATTGAATGTTTGAAATTAAATATTCGTAACCAACAGAAGCATGTTCCACTTAATATAATAATAAGTTACTTTATTGAATTAAGTGGCTTGGTCGAACTATAAGCAATTAAACAAGGACAAAAAACAGTTGGCTTTTGTTCCTTCGTCACTATTTTAGCCAACAATTTTTTGCCTGTTAATGTGGGCGTTAGCTTACACGGAGGTTTATCATCAATCTTTACCCTCAATTTGAAAAAATGCTCAAATCAACTGTGGTTGAGAATAAGCCAGAAACGATCGAAGATATTTGGCGCTGTTTCGAAAAAGTGTACGCTCAAATTTCAATTGATAGGCCTAAGTCATTAACTGATTTGGGAATTCAAGCAGAATTATATTTAGGGAGTGAAGATTCCCCCGCTTCTTTTTACTTTGCATTACATTATAGAGTAGAGTTTGAAGAAGATGGGGAAGAGTATTCATTTTACGAATTAGTTTACTGTGACTTTGATATATCTAACATTCCTCAATTGAAAGGGTTCAATGAGGACTCTATTGATGTATGTGAAATAGATTACTCCGTTAAACAAGCACTAAATGAAATCTATAATTGGTGGGCATTCGATAAATTAAAAGAACATACACTGGCTTTAAATATATGGTCAACAGAAGTGTAAGCTAACAAGCTGTTCAAGCGGGACAAATAACAGTTGGCTGGTTCCGCTCCGCTTCACATTTTAGCCAACTACAATTTGCCCCTTAACAGGGCGTTAGGCATGTAGGAGAGTACGGTGGCCTTATCGAAAAATTTATTTGTGTTACTTGTCCTTTTATTAAGTGCATGCTCGACGAGACCATTCGATAGCCCTAATTCATCGATCAAGAAATTTACTTATTATAATGAACAAGATGTAAATGATGTGTATACCGCTTTATTTTCTGATCACAAAATATTAGGTGCAGTTAATAAAAATGATGTAATAAATGATAAGTCACTATATTCATTAGCCGAAAAACATAAAGCAAATATTGTTTTAGCGAACATGAGATTAACAAGTGTCGGGCCTTCGCAGTTAGCGGGTCAAGTTGATGTTAACGGAAGCTTCTCTATTTACGAAACCGTAGGAAAAAGTAATTGGTCAAATCAATATCTATTTTTACAACAAACCAATAACAAAAAGTATTTCTGGGAAAAAGAGTTACCTAAAAATAAACCGTTAATATCAAAATCAGAATGGGTTCAATGCGCCACTGTCAAATGCGAAAGAACATTCGGTTTTATTGATGTTTTTACCTTTGAGACAACCCAATATATGGTTGTGCAGGGAAATAAAATACCTTTTGCAAGGTTTGAGTTAAATTCAGGGATTGGAGTTTTAATGGATCTACTTGATGGCAAAACACCTTATTTAGCTATGTTTGAAAAGCAAAGCCTCGGTTTTAAATTAAAAAGCAAAGAAAGCAATAGGTTATTTATTCCCCTACAGTTTTACAAAAAAATATCAAAAGATATAAGTAAACCAAATGTTTCGTTATATTAAATGCCTAACAAGAACTTCAAACGGAAAAAATACAGTTGGCTGTTTTCACTCCGTTCAACATTTTAGCCAACTATATTTTTCCGCTTAAGTAGGCGTTATGGATGCCCATGAAATTTAGAGTAGATTGGAAGATATTTATTTTATCCTGTATTACAGGGCTTTTAACCATTTTAACTGTAAATGGAAAAACAATGGAAAACACTTATTTTACGTGGGATGAGTTCGCAGGTAATTTTGGATCTGAAATTACATCTTCAGAGGCTGTCTATAACAACATGTTAAAGAATGGATTAGTTCAGTATTCCCTTTTAAAGTTTGATTTCCACTTTATATCTGATAGAAAACAAAACCTTGATGCTTTAATGGAGTTTTTGGAAGGAAGTTACCCTTATACTTTTAAAGAGATCTACAGACTTGATGATGAGCTTTGGGAGTTGACTGGCATGACGAACGAAATACCTGTTACAGCTGATAATTTAATGTATTGGGCTCTAGATATGTATAAACGAGGGTATGAGTTTGATGCATACTTAGATGGATATGGTGCTCCTTCTGACAAGGACAACCAAACCACGCCTATATTTTCAAAAGAAAAAGAAGATGAATATTTTGATAAAGGGATAGATTCCTACAATACAGGAAACTTAAGTGGTGCCATTTTTGAATGGACAAATGCTTTGCAAGTTAATCCAAACGAACCAAATGCTTTATATTCAAGGGCCATAGTTAAAAACGAGTTATATACATGGAAAGCTGCATTGAGGGATTATGATAAAGCGATAGAAGCAGCTCCTAAATTTGTAAGTGCAATTTTAAACCGTGGATCTTTAAAAGATGACAATGGAGACCATAAAGGCGCTATTGAAGATTATGATATTGTAATTGGATTAAATCCAACTGATATAGAAAGTTTACGAAAAGCTTATTTCAACCGTGGAAATTCTTATCTACAACTCGGTGTTTCTAATAAATACTGTCACGATTGGAAAATGGCAAAAGAACTTGGTGCGACATATGCAGATGAAAGACTAAACGAGCATTGCAAATAACATCCATAACAAGCGCATTAAAGTTGACTCCTCAAGCAGGCCAATTTTTTGCAAAAGATAAAGGCGCAAAAAGGCGTCCTACTTGCTCCGCAATTTATGCGGGCGTTAGCGATACAAAAACTAATCCAAGCTCTACCCTAGGTAGTTAAAGCTAATGTCAGCAATGTGGTATTAGTTAGCGTTAAGAGGCGAAACACCAACGGCGGCTTTGAGCTTAAACCAGCCCCATAAGTGATCAGAAAATCTTGGCTAATATTTCCCTTAATATGCTCCTGAATTTGCAAAGGCTTAATGTCCGCTTTTGGCTAAAAGCCGAAGTATTAATTTAGTCACTTGAAGCTTCCGCTTAGCGCACAAAGTGATCATATTTATTAGTGGTAAACCTAATGTTATTTAATTGGCCACTGTAAATGTTATTAGGTGGCAGAGTTGAATGAAATTGACTGGCACTTATGATGTAATTGTCCAAGTATCAATAAATCACCTCAACTCACTCAACCCAAGCGCTATAGCTTCTTGCTTAAACTGTCCAAATATATTGACCACCTTGTCATAAGAGGCAGTCAGATAATGTTCATCAGCTATCTCTCTGACTTCATCAAACACATCAGAGGTAACAATATTTTCAAAGCCACCAAGCTTAATGCCAATCTTAGGATCTAAACTTCTTGTTTTATCGAATGTAATACTGCTTTTTTCATCTTTAACGGAATCATCATCAAGCTCAACTCTCATCTTTTCAAACTTAACCACATCAGCCTCAAAAGGTACATCTTGCTTAACGCGATAAGCATATTCCAACAACTTAGGCTCTGCCGGCATATACATTACAGCTTCTTGATTTGTTGAATTAGTCATTCTCAGTATTCGGCCTAAAATCTGCCTAAAATGCATTTCTGTTTTGATGTTGGTGAGGTGACAACAAACCTGTAAACGAGGGATATTAGTTCCTTCACTTATCATGCCTACAGAAATAATCCATTTAGTTTTTGCGTGTCTAAATTGTTGAATTAGATGGGTAGGCTCATTTTCTTTGTAAGTAACAACAATGGCACTTTCGTGAAAATACGTTTCCATTAATGCTGAAATCTGTTTTGCATGCTCAACTGAACAAGCGACGATGAGTCCTGCAGCGTCAGCGTTTTTCTGTCTAATCGTATCGAGTTTCTTTTTCGCAGAAAAAATTACATATTTAATGACTTTTTCATTTTCAATGATCTCTTGATATGGAATGACTGATTGCGAGAGTAATGCCTTAAAACTATTAAACGTTTTAGTTTCCTCATCATCAACGACTGAAATATTATTATTATCAATCGCAATAATCTGAGGAACACGACAAACATCATCCTGAATGGCCTCAGAAAGCCCATAAACGAAATCACAGGATATTTTATTGCTAGGATGTGTATAAGTTGAAAGAACAATAGGAGCAGCGTCTGAGCGCCAAGGAGTGCCCGTTAATGCTAACGTATATTTAGCTTTATCTTGAATGTTTAGTATTATTTGTTCGCCCCATGCATTCGCGTTATCAACGTTTGATCCTGCACAGTGATGAATTTCATCAAAAATCACAAATATTCTATATCGAGTAAACAGCGCCCAAAAGTCATCATTAAGATACTGTAAATTTTGATAAGTAAGCGAATGTCCTCTAGCCCCTAATAAACCATCAAATCGTTCTTGTGTTCTTAGCTGCAAGCTTTCACTGAAATCTTGGGAAACAATGGATGAAGGTGAAAAACAAATAATTAAATCAATCATATTGTTTTTGAGTAACTTATCGGCTAGTTCAGAAGCCATCAATGTTTTACCAGCACCAGGCGTGGCTAAGGCTAAAAAATGGTTATGGTTATTCAAGTATCGATTAAACGCTAACGTAATACAGTTATTCTGCCATTGTCTTAATTTCATTTTTTCTCTAATCATCAACTCTGTTCAAGTAAGCATTCAATGGCTTTTATTTTCCCTAATATCCTCGTGTTGTTATCCCTAGCTTTGTTGTAATGCGGTTGTATATCGTTCCCTAATTCTGGAAACTCTGTATATAATTCTTTGTAAGCTTCAGACTCCCCTAAATTCAAAAGGAGCTCTGTTTTATAGTGATTTAACTTATCAACTAATGGGCTTTGCTTATCAGTTAGCACTGTCTCTGAAGTGTTCGGGTCGCATATTTCTCGTAACACTCTTTCATCAAACTTTGTTGTTTTAATAAATCGAGTAAAACCTTTACCGCTAGGTTTTGCCTTTGTTAACCAGCCTTTTTTAACTAATTTCAAAAGTTCAGCATAAATACTTTTTCTAACGTTACTTGGATCTAAAGAAGGATCATTTTTTAAAACCAAATACGCTGATCGGACATCACTTGTAGAGAAATGATCAAAGCTTTTTGCAACAATAATTTGAGCTACCAAGGGGTCTAATTTCAAAGTAAATCCTAATCGATGAAAAACAGATAATTAAGTAATAGGCACTAATAGTTTTAAAAGCTTTTAGGTACAAAAGCATCTTTATAAATACCAAAAAACCAATACTTAGGATTCCTAAGTATACAATAATAATTTAAACTTAGAAAATCTAAGTTATTAAAGGTTTAAAAAAGATGCACTCTTGGAAACTATCGATAACCCAATCCCAATTAGAATTAAAGCGGCTAGACAAAAAGCAAACATATCGCAAAAAGAATTGGGTATCCGTATTGGAATGGACATTAATTCTGCGAGCAGTAGGATGAACCACTACGAAAAAGGGCGTCACACCCCAGACATTCAAACATTAAAAAGAATAGCTGATGAATTGAATGTGCCTTTAGCTTATTTATTTTGCGAGTCAGACGTCATAGCAGAGCTAAATTGCATAATTCATAAACTCCCCATTGAAGAACAAAAAGAGTTACTCAAAAAGCTGAATGTTGATACAGATGGATCAGACAAACAGTAAACATTTATTTAATAAAGCTTATTTACTTAAAACTACTGCTTTATAGATTGACTCATTATGATTGCATGTTATATTGCATACTATCTATTAGAAGTATGTAGTTAATATGACGCGCATAGCACTGGAACAGCTAACTCACGCACAAAAGGAACGTTTAGCGTTTATCGACTTTAGCCTACAATACTTTGGGCAAGTTGCCCGTGCCGATCTTATTCAACGTTTTAAAACAGGCTTGGCAGCGTGTACACGAGACTTAAGTACATATCGCGAACTTGCACCGCACAATTTACAACTTCTTCATCAAACCAAAAACTATCATCGTACAGAAAGCTTTCAACCTATATTCGAGCATAACCCAGAAGCAATACTCACGGGCTTATGTCGAGGCTTTGGCGACGGCTTATCTAACGGCATTCAGTCAAGCGAACATTGCATAGATGCAACAAGGTTAGTTCACCCTAAAAGCGATACTATTGCCGCTATTATGCGGGCAATACATCATCAACAAGCCATAGCTTGTGAGTACATCTCATTAAGTTCAGGGTTAAGTAAACGCGAACTTATTCCGCATGCTTTAGTTAATAATGGTCATCGATGGCATGTGCGTGCCTTTGATCGTAAATCAAACGAATTTAGAGATTTTGTTTGTACACGTTTACAAAATATAACCCCTGTTGAATCTTCTGTTACCACTAATGAATTAAAAGTAAGCGATAAGCAATGGTCTAAAACAGTAAATATTGTTTTAACACCGCACCCAACAATTAAACACCCTCAAGCTATAGCGCTTGATTACAACATGAATAACAACGAGCTCATATTTGAAGTTCGTGCAGCCCTGTTAGGCTACTTACTCAGGCAGTGGAATGTAGACTGTAGTGAAAAGGCAGAGTTAACAGGTAATGAATATCAATTATGGTTGAGTAATATCATCCATGTAAAAAATGAATTAGCAGGTATCGCTGAGCTTTCAATAGCACCAGGTTACTGCACACAAGCAGTTAAGTAATTAGGAATAAATAAAATGACAACGGCTATAAAAAAAGCATCAAAAACAAAAGTAAAAGAAGTGGGTTTTGAAGAATCACTTTGGGATGCGGCAAACAAACTTCGCGGTAGTGTTGAATCTGCCGAATACAAACATATTGTACTCAGCCTTATTTTCTTAAAGTTTATTAGCGACAAGTTTGAAGTGCGCAAAAACGCCATAGCATCTGAACATGGCGAAGAGTATGTAGACATGGTGGACTTTTACACCATGGAAAACGTATTTTACTTACCCGAAATAGCACGTTGGTCATATATTCAAGTTAACGCTAAGCAAAACGATATTGCCGTTAAGATTGACTCTGCCTTACATGCTGTTGAAAAAAACAATAAATCGTTAGCGGGTGCATTACCAGACAATTACTTTTCTCGTTTAGGGCTAGACGTTAGTAAACTTTCAGCACTAATCGATACCGTCAATAACATAGACACCATTACCAAAGAAAATGCCGATAGCCCAATAGAAAGAAAAACAGAAGAAGATATTGTTGGTCGTGTATACGAATACTTTTTAGGTAAGTTTGCTGCAACAGAAGGTAAAGGCGGAGGCGAGTTCTACACGCCAAAATCTATTGTTACCCTAATTGCCGATATGATCGAACCGTTCTCGGGCAAAATTTACGACCCATGTTGTGGCTCGGGCGGTATGTTTGTGCAATCACTTAAATTTATTAATAGCCATAACGGCAACCAGAAAAACATCTCTATTTACGGACAAGAGTACACCAACACAACCTATAAACTCGCCAAAATGAACCTTGCCGTACGTGGTATTTCAGGCAACTTAGGTGATGTAGCGGGCGACAGTTTCTTTAAAGACCAACACCCCGATTTAAAGGCCGATTACATCATGGCAAACCCACCGTTTAACCAAAAACAGTGGCGTGCAGACAACGAATTAGTTGACGATGCACGTTGGGCAGGTTACCCAACACCACCAACAGGCAATGCTAATTATGCGTGGATCATGCATATGATCTCTAAACTGAGTGAGCATGGCACTGCAGGTTTTGTTTTAGCTAATGGCTCTATGTCATCTAATACCAGTGGTGAAGGTGACATTCGTCAAAAGATTATCGAAAATGATTTAGTCGATTGTATGATCGCTTTACCGGGACAACTGTTTTACACCACGCAAATCCCTGTGTGCTTATGGTTCATCAGTAAAGATAAAAAAGGTAATGACGAGAAAGGCATGCTTAAGCGCCGTGATCGCCAAGGTGAAACACTATTTATTGATGCTCGTGAAATGGGCACAATGCTTGATCGTACCTTAAAAGAATTAACCAATGATGATATCGCCCACATTACCGAAACCTACCATATCTGGCGTGGTGAAGAGCTAGCAATCGATAAAGAGCAAAGCAAACCTTATCAGGATATTGCTGGTTACTGTAAATCAGCCACTTTAGCAGATATGAAAGCCAATGATTATGTTTTAACCCCTGGACGATATGTTGGTGCAGCAGAAATTGAAGATGATGGCATTTCTTTTGAAACCAAAATGACTGAACTTAGCCAGACTCTATATAACCAAATGAGCCAAGCGGAAGAACTAGATAAAGAAATCCGTAAAAATTTGGAGGCGCTGGGTTATGGGGAATAATTGGAAAGTTGTCCCTCTAGGTACACTTTGTAGCAAAGTCTTAACAGGAGGAACCCCCTTAACTAAAAATAAAGAATTTTATGATAATGGTTCAATTCCGTGGCTAAAAACAAAAGAAGTTAATTTTAATTTTATTACAGAAACGGAAAACTTTATTTCGGAAAAAGGCCTTAAAGGCTCGTCTGCTAAGTTAGTTCCTATCAACAGTGTTATTGTTGCCATGTATGGACAAGGAGATACTGCTGGTCGAGTTGCTATAAATAAAATACCCGTTACCACTAATCAAGCTTGTTGTAATTTAGTTATTGATCCCGAAAAAGCAGATTATAGGTTTATTTATTATTACCTAAAGGATTCTTATGTCGAGCTAGTTCGAAGAAAAACAGGTAGTGCCCAACCTAATTTGAATACTGGGATTTTGAAAGACTTTGAAGTTCCTGATATTGAATTGAATATTCAGAATAAGGTGGGGGAATTACTCGAATCATTTGATAAAAAAATCAACCTCAACCAACAAACCAACCAAACCCTTGAGCAGATGGCGCAAACCTTGTTCAAAAGCTGGTTTGTTGATTTTGATCCTGTGTTTGACAATCTATTAGCTAAAGTTGATTTCAAGCTAGAAAACCTTGCCAGCGACTTTCCTGAAGTATTATTAAAACGAGCACAAAAACGCTTACTTGCGTTAGATGACAAAGTGAAAACCGCATTGTTATCTGCCATCTCATCTTCGGAAGTAAAGTCACCAGAAGAAACGTCATCAGAAGAAGCCTCACAAACGAATATCCACCAACACTTCCCAAGTGAGTTTGAACACAACGAACAACTAGGCTGGATACCAAAAGGTTGGCAAGCATTAGATATCTTAAGTTGCTCGAGTAAAATTTCAAAAGGTTCAACACCGAGAAAAAAAGATATTGAGGAAGCGACAGGCGATGTATGCATTCCATTTATCAAAGTAAGAGATATATCTAGTACTGGTGAAATAAATATTTCTAAACTCGATCTCATTCCTAGTTGTGTTCATGAAAAGCAGTTAAAGCGTTCAATTCTAGAAGAAAATGATGTCTTATTTAGTATTGCTGGAACTATAGGTAGAGTTTCATTAGTTAGTAGTGAGCTACAAGGCTCTAATGCGAATCAAGCTGTAGCCTTTATTCGTGCTAAAAAAATCGAAGTAAGTTTGTTTTTATATGAATTTTTAAAAACAGAATCTATTCAGAATGAAGTACAAAGTAAAGTAGTACAGGCTGTGCAAGCGAATGTAAGCTTAGGTAAATTAGGTGAGATCGCATTGGTAATACCTCCTACGAAGTTACTAGAACGATGGCATGAAAGTTCATTTAGTTATTTGCTAAAAAGCCAATCCTTACTGGAATCCAATCGAAACTTAGTCAAACTCCGCGATACACTATTACCCAAGCTAATTTCAGGTGAGTTACAAATCCCTGATATAAAAGCTTCTAACGAGAAAACTACTTAATGGCAAAAATGAAGCAGTGGGAAGATATTAAGGATGATTTTAATGCTGGTAGCTTGATACTTGGTAACGGTGCCAGCATGGCTGTGTCTGATAAATTTGGTTATGGCTCTTTGTTTGATGAAGCATCTAGATTAGGTCATTTAACAGAACCCGTTCAGAAAGTATTTGATAGCTTTGGCGTTACTGATTTTGAATTGGTTTTAAGAAGGCTTTGGCAGGCTAAGTTAGTCAATGAAGCATTAAATATTGAGTATGGAACAGTTGAAGAGTCATATGAACAAGTCAGAACTGCATTAATAGCAACAGTCCGTGATACACATGTTACTTATCAAAAGGCAGAGAAGCACTTAGAGCATATTTACCAGTTTATGAAACCTTTTAAAAAAGTGGTTTCATTGAATTATGACTTAATTGTTTATTGGGCAGCTATGTTTGGTAATAACCAAATTAAAAATGAGACAGGGAGTATCAGTTGGTTTAAAGATTGTTTTAATTTTGACAGAGTTTTTAGTGATTGGCGTGAAAGAGGTGGAACCTTATTTTTCTACCCTCACGGAAATCTTGTTTTACGTCGGTATGAGTTCTCTGGCGCTAAAAAAATCATAACGGGTAGTTCAGAACATCTTCTTGACAGTATTTTAGATGAATGGATAGAGAATGATTTAGCACCTGCGTTTGTTTGTGAAGGTACTAAAGAGTCAAAAGAACAATCTATATCAAGTTGTGACTACCTTGAAAAAATATTCTATGAAGTATTACCTAATTTAGAATCAAATATTGTTATCTACGGTTGGGCAATGGCTGATCAAGACGGCCATCTAATTGAACAGATAAGTAAAAGTAAACCCAAAAAAGTTGCAGTTTCTATTTACAATAATAATGAAGTATTAATGGGACAAGTTGAAAAGCAATTAACAGATATTAGTGTAGATGAAATTATTTTCTTCGACTCTCAAAGTTCAGGTGCTTGGAACCAACCATCGACTGAGTATATTAAAGCGAAAGAGAATGAGGCTATAGCGGATAAAGTTGCATTAAGAAAAGCTCAAAGAAAGCAACGAGCCCAGTAAAGGTTATTAAGACAAACATAATAATTAATAGATTAAATCTAATGATTTAATTACAAAAATAATAATATAAAGAAGTAAAGTATGGATATCAAATATTGGCAAGGCGGCCTTGAACGTCATGAAATAGATGCAATTGAAAAAATAAAAAATGTGTTAAGTGCACCACAAAAACAGAAGTCACATAAGAAGGAACAAAATAAAGGGCAAGGGTTTGATGCTCTTAAAGCATTAAAATCATCTTTTAATACTGGATGGAAAGGGTATGCAGGTTTCCGTTTCGTTAATAAACACAAGCAAGGTGAGATTGATTTACTGATTGTGACCCACTGCAATATTCTCATTGTTGAATTGAAAGATTGGAACGGGTTACCTATTACATCAAACCATGGTAAATGGTTTTTTGGTAATGACGACAGAGGTAAGTCACCCGTTGAAATAACTCGTAATAAAAAGTTCTTGTTAGAAAATTTGCTGAAACCTTTTAAAGGCAAATTTAGCAATGGGACACATTTACCGCGTGTATATCCTTTAGTTGTTATGACGGGCACAAGTGACTTTTCTAAGTTACAAACTAATGATCTTGCTGAAACCATGAGCTTAAACGATTTTTGTAAGTTGTGTGCAAATGAGCAATTGTTTAATGAGCGTTTTAGGCCTCATCCTGACTCTGCTGTTCTACTTAACGATATTCCTCTATTAGAAAAACGTTTATTAAATGACAATAAAGTCGAGTCAAAGCCGTTAACGGTTGATGGCTGGATAGGTCAAGATAAAATATTTGAGCATCCAACTGAAATCTACTCTGAATTTTATGCGCAGAGTGAATCTGATAAAACTGATCGTGCAATTATTAGAAGATGGAACTTTGATAAATTATCAAATATTGAAGCTAAAACCCCTGACGGACGCTTTAAAATTGTATCGAGAGAGCGTGAAGTACTCACTAAAATTAAACGCGAGAATCATGATTTATATGATCATTGTGTTTCATCGTTAACGATACCTTCCAAAGATAAAATAACTTCGCAATACAACGAGGTTGTTGAATTGCCAGAAGGTCAAGAACGGTTAAATAACTTTATTACCTCTTACGGTGAAAACCTATCAGTTAATGAGCGGGTTAACTTAGTCAAAGTTTTAATAGCGCGCTTTGCTGACTTACATCAATTGCATTTAGCTCATCGCGATATTGGTAGCCATAGTGTTTGGTTAAGCACTGGGCAACGTGTTGCACTTTCTAATTTTATTTCTGCCTTTGAGCGTAAAAAAGAAACGGTTGGTGAAATACGTGATGAATTATCTGTTAATCAACAAACAGATAAGTTTTCAAGCCATTATCATTACGATGTTTCTCGGTTAGCTATTATTGCTTGGGCAATTATTAGCGCTGAACGATTAACCCCTAGGTTTGAACAACATATTGTTGAGCAACTTACTGGTTGTAATGACTGGTATGGCCCAGTACTACTTAATGCGTTTAATGGCAAAAGCTATGCAAATGCAGGTGAGTTACTTGATGCTTTAGTTAAAAGTGCACCAAGCCAAGAAGAAGCCTTTTTGTTTTCAAGTGATCAACTTGAACGGTTTACTAAACATAGCAAAATAAGCCGTTTATACCCTGAGGTTGAGTTTGTTTCTGAGAACGACAGTAAAGAGGTTTACAAAGCTGATAGTGGTTTAGTTAAAGTATGGAACAATATAAACCCAACTGATATTAGCGCTGGGCTTGGTCAACGCACGTTATTCTTTTTAGAACGTGTTGAAAAATTACAGAGCCTTAATTTAAGCTTTGTTCCTAAAATAATAGATGTTGGCATAACTTCTCGAGATAGTGCTTTATATTTAGTAACTGAATGGGTATCAGGCGCTCCAATTGATTCTACAGTAAAACGTAGAGGCACAGAAGATGTTGTGAAAGCCATAATTTCACATGTTATGCATATGCATTCACTTGGTTTTTCGCACGGTGATTTAAAACCAGAGAATATTATTTTAGCTGATAATGGCGAAGTTTTTATTATTGATGTATTAGATTTTCATCATGATGCGCAAGACGTTTATAACTCTGAATATAGTCCTATCAACTCTGAAAATTGCTCGGTATTTGAACGTGATAATTTTGCAGTAATGAAAATATGCGCAGAATTATTGAGTATTGAGTGGGGAGAAGAAAGTACTAATCATCCAGCAATTGGTTCAGCAATTATTGCAGAGTTAAAAGATGTTGATTATGGTTTTAAAGAACTAACACGTTTTAAAGATGCAGCGTTTAACCCTGAGCAAAGCTTGCAAGCTAGTGTTGAGATGATAAATATTGAAATTGGTGGCAGAGATAGTTTTGAGCCTCTAACTATTTATCCTGACAATGGTAAGTTGTATGTATCAATAGAAAAAAGTAGAAATAACCCATCAAACTTAGTACTAAGTTTTTGTGGGTTGGGCGGTATTCAAAAGCTATTTTTTGATAAAGCAAGTTTTGAGTTTGAACATGGGATGTCTCCACTTAAGAGAGATAGCCTTTCAAGACGAGAGATTGATAATGCTGACTTTGAAGTACCATTCGCTATAAGAATTAAACATGGTAGAGCCAGCGAGTTAGCGAATTTAAATCGAAGAATTAAACAGTTATATAGCTTTGAAAATTCGATTAAGCAATTTGAACTTAAACATAAGGAAGAGAGTAAACCTTTACCTGACAACATTGTAACCTCTTTAACTAATCCTCTTTCATTAGAGGATTCTCAAGTTAAAGATACTGAGACAATTGTTAAACCTATTTCTACACGAGAGCTATGGCAAGCAATTATTCAAACCGAATCTGAATCACATCCCTATGTTGAGCTGACAGGCGAAGCGATGCAGCACAAAGATAATAAAGACGTTATTGTACTGCCTTATGAAGCTGAGAAAGATCCGCTTGATGCTTTTACTGCTAAAGATGAGGTTGAAGCCATTATTGTTGATGGAGATAATGAGTTTGTTATTGGCCAAGTAAACCTAGCAAAATCGGGGCTGAATAAGGTTGTTCTTTCTCGTTATGCGAGTCGTGTTAATCGGCTTAAAGAAGAAGATGTTATTTTCTTTAGAAGTAAAGCTGATAAATCATCTTTTAATAAACGTAAAAATGCCTTAACCCGCATTATTGAAAATGACTCTGTTATCGAAAACTTAGTTGACTACTTTGATCCTGATTGCCTGCACGATCCTATTGACTATGGCCATATCGTCACAGATGAAGAGTTTGACCGTTATAACAGGGAAGATAACGGTAATGTGATCAAACTGAATGATAAGCAGCGTATAGCGTTCCAACAATTATTAAGGTTTGGCCCACTTTCGATGCTGCAAGGACCGCCAGGTACAGGTAAAACAGAGTTTATAGCTGCTTTTGTGCATTACTTAGTGGAGAAACTAGGTACACAGAAAATTTTATTAGTGAGCCAATCGCATGAAGCTGTAAATACTGCAGCAGAACGAATTCGTAAGCATTGTAATCGTCTTGAAACTCCACTCGATGTTGTTAGGTTTAGTAGTAGAGACTCGGCAGTATCAAGCTCACTACAAGATGCACTTTCAAGTAATATTGTGAGTAAAAAATCGCAACAGTTTTCTTCCCAACTTAAATATCGGGTGATGGCTTTAGCTAAGTCGCTTAAAGCACCAGAAGAGTACTTAGAAGCATTTTTAGAGCTCGATACACGTGTGTTATCTACCATTACTGAGCAACTTGGTGCATTAGAAAAACTTGATGATAAAAAGTTAGAGGGTAAAGAAAGAAAAGAACTTAAAAAACAAATTAATGAGCGAAAAACTTTAATTAATAGCCGCTTACCAAACGATGTTAGGTCTAACAAGGATTGGCATGATGATTTAAGTACCGTTGGTGATGTTTTAATTAAAAGTTTAAATCATGAATATGCAATAGAACCTAATGTTGCTAGTAATGTAAAACGCTTAATTGAACTGTCGAAAGATATGATAAGAGTGATGAACTCTGGCAATGCAAATCTTGATGAGTTCTTTGCACGCTCTCATCAGTTAATTGCAGGAACCTGTGTTGGTGTTGGTAATTGGTATATCGATATAGCTAGTAATCAATATGATTGGGTGATAATTGATGAAGCCGCTCGTTCAATAGCCAGCGAGTTAGCTATAGCAATGCAAGTAGGTAAAAGAGTGTTATTGGTGGGTGATCATCAGCAACTTCCTCCATTGTATTCAGAGCCGCACAAGCAAGCACTTGCCAGAAAGCTAGGTATCAAATCTAGTGGTGATATTGATGAACTGATTGAAAGTGATTTTGCTCGTGCTTTTAACTCTCATTACGGTGAGCAAATAGGGGCTAAGTTATTAGTACAATACCGTATGGCTGAACCAATAGGTGATCTGGTTTCACAGTGTTTTTATAAAGGTGAGTTGGAAAACGGCGAACGCATTATTCCTAATATTTATAATAATGTCCCTAAGCAATTAGCCTCTCCTGCAACCTGGCTAGATACTTCATCATTAGGTAAAAAGGCACATCATCAAAAAGGAGCTGGTACAAGCATTTATAACGACGCTGAAACTGATGCTATTGTCGATTTATTACAACAGGTTGATGAAAATGATGAATTGGTTAATAACTTACTTGCACAAGTAAAAGAAGGTGAAGCTGCTATTGGTATTATTTGTATGTATGGAGAACAGAAAAAGCGCATACGACAAAAGATTAAAAAAATAGGACTTTCAGAGTCACTTACATCATTACTAAAAATTGATTCCGTTGACAGTTACCAAGGTAAAGAAAACAGAATTATTATTTTATCTGTTACTCGTTCTGAACATAAACAAAGCCCTGGTTTTTTAAGATCTCCCAATCGAATTAATGTTGCTTTGTCACGCGCAATGGATCGGCTTGTTATTGTTGGGGATAAAAGAATGTGGGGAGGTAACAATAGTGACTTACCTTTCGGTAGTGTAATTAAGTTTATGGAAGAGAACAATAGTGATGGTCAATACGCTTTCGTAAATGTAACCCCTAAAAAACATAGTAAGGCGGGTTAATTGACATGAAAAATAATAGTTTTGAATTTAATGAAGTGGATTATATTGTTCCTGCAGAAACTTATGGTATTGAATACACTTACTTAAGCAAGCAAGGTTTTCCTTTTACAAAAGAGTTTTTATTAAGAACGTTATATATATCGCCCTTATCTAAGTTTGAGTTAGCTTCTTTTTTTGGTTTTAATCCAAGGGAGCTTGATGTTGCTATAGAAGAGCCTATTAGTAAAAATGAAGTATCATATTTAGAAGACGGTAGGTTGTGTCTTACAACTTTAGCTAAAGGCTACTTCTCTTCTTTTGAAGATAAACCTATGATTGAAAAACCACAATCACGAACATCATCCGTTGTGTTTGAATTGTTGGGATTTAATAAAGTCACTAATCATCATGGCGGGTGGAATACTGGGCTCAGATTAGGTGTTAATCATGCAGTGCAAAGTATGAGTGAGCAACATGCTAAAAATATGTTCTGTAAGAATTTTCATCGCTTTTATGAGTCAGGTGACTTAGGGAAGATAAGAACTCAGGATAACTCGTTACCAAGCCTTTATTCAGTTGATAAAGTTACTAGAAAGAGAACCATTGCACACCGAATAAAGCGAAAGTTTGAAATAGATTTTGACAATAAAGTTAAGCCATTTTATATCGATAAAATTTTTGAAAATGATGAAGCTATTAGTCAAGCCATTGCGCAAGATACAGATAACCTAAGGTTAGGTTCTAATATTGAAAGCATTCAGCAAGCATGGGATGCTTTGGAAGATATGTCAGTGTCTCGCTTTATAAAATCTGATGAAATTGACTTTCGTTCTATGATTGTTGAAATGGTTGATACTTCAGGTAATAAGCCTTATGAACTTCTAATAGGCCCACTTTACGCTGAACAGCCGTGGGCAAAAATAGAACAACATTTGAAGACGTTAAAGCCAACAAAAAAACAAGAAAAGCTAAAGGCATTAAGTTGGATAGGTGCAAATACACGTTACTGGGGGATTAGTGAAAACTTCACTAAGGCAAAAGAAAGCCTAATCGCGCATCAAAAAATCAATAAAGTTAGCTGTTATGATTTTACGCTTTATCTGCCGTGTGATGATACCTATAAAGTTAAAGAAAAAGCAGCTAAAGAGTGGAAGCATAAGCTTGGCCAGCTACCTTCTTGTTCTGGTATTTTGAATGGTTTATTTGACGGCAGTGTTGAAGTGATTTTATTAGAAAATGAATTTGCCGCGATTAGCTATCATCTATCAATGCCAGACATTAGCCCTGTTCATGTTCCTTTAGGTTATTTTACTAAAGATAAGCAATTGATACAGCGAATTTCAAAAGTAGTGAATGACTTTTTAACAGGCTCAACTGCGCACGATAAACCCAATCTAATTGGCTCTTTACAAAGATAAAGATTATTAACAGGATTTAATATGAAGTTTACTGAAGCCAAACTTGAAGAAGCTATTATTGAGTTGTTAGGCGAACAAGGCTATCCACATTTAAATGGTGGAGAGCTAAGTCGTAATAATTCTGAAGTATTAATTAAAGAAGATTTACGCGCTTTTTTAAATAAACGTTATCAGCAGGCAGATATTACTGAAGGTGAAATAGACTCGATAATTCGCCAACTAGAAACGCTACCTGCTAGTGATTTATATGACAGTAATAAAACTTTTTGTAAGTGGTTAAGTGATGGTTTTTTATTGAAACGAGAGTCGGGTAGTAAAGCCGGTAGTGCCTCCCAAAAAGATTTATATATTCAACTGCTTGATTTTGACAACGTAGAAGAAGTTGTTAGGCAAAGTATTTTGCCTAAAGCTTCAGTTACGTCTATAGGTTGGAGTAATAATGCTAAAAGCCAAGGCGAGTTATTACATGATTTAGGTTCTGAGCAAGAATTCGATAAGGTAGCTGATAATAAAGCAGATTATCACACGAGTATTGAAACCTTAAATACAGAGCAAGACGTAAATATTTATCGCATAGTAAATCAGCTTGAAATAGAAGGTGCAACAGGTGAAAAACGTATTCCTGATGGTATTTTATATATTAATGGCTTACCACTAGTCGTGTTTGAATTTAAAAGTGCTATACGTGAAAAAGCGCCTATATTTGAAGCGTTTGAGCAATTAACTATTCGTTATCGACGGGCTATTCCACAACTGTTTGTGTTTAATACGTTATGTATTATTAGCGACGGTGTTAATAACAAAATGGGTAACTTGTTTGCTCCTTATCAATTCTTCTATTCATGGGGAAAAGTAACAGGACAGGAGTTAGTTGCTGAAGATGGTATTAATTCTCTGCATACCATGTTGCAAGGCTTATTTGATAAAGCTCGTTTACGCGATGTAATGCGCCACTTTGTGTTTTTTCCCGACTCTAGTAAAAAAGAGATAAAAATAGTTCCTCGTTATCCTCAATATTATGCCGCTAAAAAGTTATTCGAGAACATTAAACAACATCAAAAATTACCAAATGGCGAAGATGCGGTAAACCGAGACGGTAAAGGTGGTACTTACTTTGGCGCAACAGGCTGTGGTAAAAGTTATACCATGCAGTTTTTATCACGTTTGTTGATGAAGAGTGTTGCGTTTAAAAGCCCCACCATCATTTTAATTACCGACCGTACTGATTTAGATGATCAGTTATCACAACAATTTGGTAATGCTAAAAACTATATTGGTGATAACACAATAGAAACCGTTACTAGCCGTTCACATTTGCGTGAGCTACTAGCTGGGCGCAATAGTGGTGGTTTGTTTTTAACAACTATTCATAAATTTACCGAAGATACGCAGCTTTTAACTGATCGTTGTAATGTTATTTGTATTTCCGATGAGGCGCATCGTAGCCAAGTTAATTTAGATCAAAAAATAACGGTTACAGAACAAGGCGTAAAGAAAACCTATGGCTTTGCTAAGTACTTACATGATTCTTTACCTAATGCGACTTATGTTGGTTTTACGGGTACACCTGTTGATGCAACTTTAGATGTATTTGGTGAAGTTGTTGATTCGTACACGATGACAGAATCGGTAAAAGATGAAATTACTGTTCGTATTGTATATGAAGGCCGTGCAGCTAGAGTTTGTTTAAACAGTAGTAAACTCGCTGAGATTGAAGCTTATTACAAAGAGTGTGAAAACTCTGGCAGTAATGAATTACAGGTAGAAGAAAGTAAAAAAGCTACAACGAATATGAATTCAATATTGGGTGATCCCGATCGTATTAGTGTGTTGGCACGTGACTTTGTTGAACATTATGAAAAGCGGATTGAAGAGGGCTCTAGTGTTGCGGGTAAAGCGATGTTTGTGTGTAGCTCTCGTGCTATTGCCTATCAGTTATATCAAGAATTAGAATACTTAAGGCCTGCTTGGTTTGAAAAGTTAGATACAGATAATACGAAGAACTTATCTGAAAGTGAGCGTAACCGTGCCATTAGTGAAGGGAGAATTGCTGCACCTTCTGAACGAGTAAAAATGGTGATGACTCGCGGTAAAGATGATGTTGAGCGTTTATATAATTTATTAGGTGGTAAAGATGAGCGTAAAGCTTTAGATACCCAGTTTAAAAACAGAAACTCTAATTTTAAAATCGCTATTGTAGTAGATATGTGGCTAACAGGCTTTGATGTGCCATTTTTAGATACTATGTATATTGATAAACCCATACAAAAGCATAGTTTGATTCAAACCATTTCACGTGTTAATCGTCAATTTGAAGGTAAAGACAAAGGATTAGTGGTTGATTATATTGGTATTAAGTCTGAGATGAATAAGGCTTTGGCACAATATTCAAAAACCGATGTTACTAACTTTGAAGATATTGAAGCTTCAGTGATTGAAGTAAAAAACCATCTATCTTTGTTATCTGCTTTATTTCACCGGTTTGATAGCTCACCTTATTTTACTGGTGAAGCGCTTTTACAATTAAATTGCTTAAATCAAGCTGCTGAGTTTGTTTTAACTACCGATAAGCAGCAAAAACGTTTTATGGATTTGGTTAAGTGTTTAAAAGCCGCTTATGACATATGTTGCGGCAGTGAAAAAATTAATGAAGATGAACGAAATCATATCCACTTTTATTTAGCTATCCGCTCTATTGTTTTCAAGCTAACTAGAGGCGAAGCCCCTGATACTGCACAGATGAATGCGAAAGTGCGCGAGATGATCAGCGATGCCTTACAAAGCGATGGTGTGGAAGAAATCTTTAAACTAGGTAATCAAGAAGGCGGCGTAATTGATATTTTTAATGATGACTATATTGCCAAAATTGAAAAGATTAAATTACCAAATACTAAAATCAAGATACTACAGCAGCTCTTAGCGAAAGCTATAGGCGAATTAAAGCAAGTAAACCAAGTTCAAGGTATCGACTTCACTAAACGATTTGAAGCTCTTGTAAGCCGTTACAATGAGCGTAAAGAAGATGATGTGTTAGTGAGTGAGGTACTGGAAGATTTTTCAAATGAGATGGTAGATCTTATTTATGGCGTTCGAGATGAGATGAACGCTGGAGATGAATTGGGTATCGATATTGAAGAAAAAGCCTTTTATGACGCATTAAAAACCTTAGCGATTAGATATGACTTTGATTACCCAGAAGAAAAGCTTATTGAATTAGCTAAAGCTGTAAAAGTGATAGTTGACGATAAAGCTAAGTTTACTGACTGGAATCACCGTGATGATATTAAATCAGCATTAAAAGTTGAGCTAATTTTAGTGTTGGCTAAGTTTGGTTATCCACCTATTAGCCGTGATGAGGTTTATAAAGAGATCTTTGAGCAAGCACAGAGTGTTAAAGAAAATGGGTATACATGACTTTTTCAAATGTAAAATAGCTTTAGTCATTAAAGTTAAAGGATTATTTAAATAATGGAAGCATCAACTAGAAAAATAATTTTAGACTTAATCATCAGTACAGATGCCGCTTTTGATTTTGCAAATAACAGTGATGAAGGCATTATTCCATTCTTAAATGAGATATGGGATTTGAAATCAATGCCGTCGGAAGACAGCAGGTATAATGATGCTGAGGGTGATGTAATTCAGCATACGATAAACAATGATGATTGGGACTTACATGAATTATTTGAACAACGATTAAAACTCGTTGAAAATGAAAGTAATTTCATTAAATTTGTTGAAGTTTTTTTACTACCACGATACCAAAACACTCCCGAACTAACTTCATATTTTACAGAAAAAATTAATGATGCTTTAGAAAAAGAAGGCCTTATTCTCGCTACGGTAAGCTATGAGGGTGACTTCCCTATTCTAGAGTTAACGAAGGTGGATACTCTTGATAGACCTATAGATATTCCTTTAAATAAGATTCCATTTTATGTAATTCCATACCCAAGTATGAATATAAGTAATTATGCTGATCAATTAAAAGTAGATAATAAAAAACCCAAAACTTACTTTCTTCTAATAGCTGATAATTGGGATGACCAATATAAGTATGAAACTACATTTGGCTTAGTTTGTTTTGATGATGGTAATAAAGTTATCTTAGGTTCTTTGAAAATAGCGAGTAATAACAATAACTATACAGTAGAAGTTATGCCATCTGAATTTTATTTTTTAGGGGAAGAATTTGTTTCTCTAGGGCAAGATGAGGATTATTACAATAACTTACATGAAATGTTTGGTAAAAATATCGGATCGATACTTTATTCATTAAAAGATGCTGCTTTTTTCACTGAAATCTCTGAAGAGTTTGAAAATTTGGATGTGTTTAAAAGCTCTTTAACTAGAGATGATGAAGCTGAAAGAATACATAGAATCGCGAAACCAATGGTGTATGGCGCTGATTTAAAAAACCTATATTCATTTACATATAAATTTCACCCTAAATATGCTGACTTTGGTATTGATGTTCCTTTTCACTTTTCAACAGATGGCGTTCTACCAAAAAGAATGATTGCTTTAATAGGTAAGAATGGAGCTGGAAAAACGCAATTACTTACTTCATTGCCACTCGAGATATCAAAAGAAAATAGTGAATTATTAATTCCTCAAAAGCCAATTTATAGCAAGATTATTGCGGTTTCTTATAGCACGTTCGATAGTTTTGAATTACCAAAACAGACATCAAATTTTAATTATGTTTATTGTGGTTTAAGAGACGAAACAGGAGGTCTCAGAACTAAACTAGAGCAGCTGCAGAACTTTCATCATACTTGGGACAAAATTGAAAAGCTTGAACGACTAGAAAAATGGAAAAAAGTTATTTCTAATTTCTTAGACGCCGAATTAATAGAGTTATTCATTAAGACCGATCCAAAAGATTCTAAAAAACTGTATTTTGATAATCACGGTTTTAGTAAAGCTCAAGAATTTTTAAGTTCAGGACAATCTATCGTTCTTTTTGTTGTATCAGAAATTGTTGCAAATATTAGGCTTGATAGTTTGTTATTATTTGATGAGCCTGAAACCCACCTCCACCCAAATGCAATTAGTCAACTTATGAACGGTATAGCGGAGTTGATTAATGAGTTTGAATCTTATTGTATTATTGCCCACACTCTCCAATTATTATTCAAGAGATGTTTTCTCGAGACGTTTTAGTTATCTCTAGAGAAGAAAATGTCCCTTCGGTTAATAAAATTGGTGTTGAATCGTTTGGAGAAAATCTATCAGTAATCACGGAGGAAGTTTTTGGTAATAGATCAATTCCTAAGTTTTATGAGACAACGATGAAAAAACTAGTAAAGGACTATAAAACATACGATAAGGTACTGGAAATATTAAAAGAAGGTAATTTACCGCTAAGCTTAAACGTGCGACTGTACCTACAGATTTTGGTTGAAAATAATGCTCAAAATTAAAGCTTATGAAGAAGATTCTTTCTCTTTTTACAAAGATATTGTTAAGTCTAAAAATAGGACAAAAGCAAAACCAGATATTAAGGAACAGCTCGCAGCAATTTGTGATACTCAATCTCAGTACTTTGACGATTACGATGATGCATTTGATATGAACTCTTTAGCTTTAATGCTGAACATGCCATACAGTGATAATGATAAAGTTAACTTAAAGTCTTTATATAATTATAGAAATAAAAGAATACAGGCTTTAAAAAATACTCTTACTACACATCCTCATTATAATGAGCATATTTTAAATACTTGTCAAAATTGCACAATAAATGAAGTTGACTCAATGGATCATGTTTTAGGGCAGACTGAATTTCCTGAGTACTCTGTTCACCCAAAAAATTTGTTTCCATGCTGCACAGCTTGCAATAGAAAAAAATCAGACAACTATACTAAGGAAGATGGTTCACTGTTATTTTTAAACTTGTTTATAGATGACTTACCACAATCACAATATCTTAAAGTCGATTTCGACGATAACTGGATGCCTCGGTTCTATTTAGAACAGCCTGACAATGTGACTGATAATGTTTTTAATCTGATAAAAAGTCATTATGAACAGCTTGATCTTTTGCAAAGGTTTAGAGATAGCAGTAGTGGAATAATCAGTACATTGAAAGCTACAATTAAGTCGTTTAAAGGGGTCGATATAAATATTGGAGATAAAATTGATGAACAATGTAAAGATCTAGAACTCTTCTTAGGTTACAACCATCGACAGTTAGTTATATATCGTGCACTAGGCTCATCTGATGATTTTATTCATGAGTGCCTTGGTTAAAATTAAGTACAGAAGATATGCATATATATTTTTTATTGCTGTGGGCTAGACTTGCAATTTTAGTTGAGTAGACCTATTTGAGAATGATGATGCGTTTAGTTTGAATCGTGTAGATAATATTGTTATACAGTTTGGATCTACTTTTCAGCACCTTGGACGAATTTGTTATAAAAACTTCCAAGTCACAAACAAAAACAACCGTAAGTTTAATGTTGATATAGATTCGATAGATGTAGTTGCTATTCAGTTTGCTAAAAAGTTAATTCCATATTTAGCTGACTTAAAGCTTTATGGCATAAGGGGTCGTACCTTAAGTGGCTTTACAAGTTTTATAATTAGCTTGTTCAAATACATACGTAAGAATGGATTAAATTTACTCTGTAATAAAACCACTATTAGAAACATCATACATAGCTATACCGACAATTTATTGCACCAAATTAAAGTATAGTTTATAGCAAGTCGCTAGCCCTAAAGTTTTCTACCTTAAGTAGAGTATTATCACCTACATCACCAGTGTTTTTATATTTAATAGCAAAGCCATATTGAAAGCTCTCTTGTTTTGCTTTATCTAAGGTATATTGCCTTCTGTCAAAAGAAGGCAAATTCGCTTATTCATTTGATACATCTGGTAGTCAGCATGCTCGACACATAGTGACAGATACTGGCTGGAAAATTTATTTGGACCGTGGCTTAGACATATTCCAGCATTATGATGTGAATGATGCTTCCAGCTTAATCACTCGTCTTCAAAAACACCGTCCTTGCAAAACGTTTGAGGTTACCTAGATAAAAGTTGATGAATAGTTTTTGGTATTATTAATACATATTTAAATCGTAGAATTACTAGTTATAAAATTATCAGTTGGGTTAATTTTACCTTTTATTAGGTTCATTTCATTTTTATCTATATTTTTTGTAATGAAATAAATTCTTTATTTATGTTTTATTTATTACTTGTTTCCTTGTTGTTGATTCTATAAAGTTCACCCAATTATAGTATTAAAAAATCTACGTACAAAGGAAAGTTTCATGCCAAAAGCTAGTGATGTAAAAAAGAATACCGCTATCGAATATAATAACAGTGTTTATATTGTAAGAGGTATAGAACGCTCAGTACCACAAGGAAGAGCAGGGGGAAGTCTATATCGAATGCGTATGTATGATGTTGTCTCTGGTTTGAAGGTTGATGAAACATTCAAAGATAGTGACATGCTTACTTTAGCTGACTTGATTCGACGCAAGGTTTCTTTTTCTTATGTTGATGGCGACGAATATGTGTTCATGGACATAGAAGATTATACACAATTTAATTTGAATAAAGACAGTATAGAAGATGAAGTATTATTTATTGATGAAAACATTGCTGATGCTAGTATTATCTTAGTTGATGGCGTTCCTGTTTCGCTTGAATTACCTCCAAGTGTAGAGTTAGTTATTACCGAAACTGATCCTTCAATAAAAGGTGGCTCTGCTACTGCACGAACTAAACCTGCAATACTTTCAACAGGATTAACTATTCAAGTTCCGGAACATGTTTCTACAGGTGATAAAATTAAAATAAATACCGAAGATCGTAAATTTATGGGCCGAGCGGATAAATAATATTAAGGCTAAGCATTGATTTAATAAAGTTTAATGGAAAATTAAAGTTGAGAATATTCGGTAAAAATTCTCAACTTTATTTACAATTGAGAAGTAAAAGATAAATATTGATTCAGTACAACAAAAATGGTGTTTCTCTCATTTTTTGTTTCGTAATTAGTGTAAGGGTGGATACGGAAGACTATACACCTTACAACTTAAATCAATCGACAATTGCTGAAGAAGTTTTATTCATTAATGAAGAAACTCAAGGTTTACAAGTAATTATTGTTGATGGTGTACCGGTAGCAATTGATTTACCTTCAAGTGTTGAGTTGGTTATTAGCGAAACAGACCCGTCAATTAAGGGTGGTTCAGCTACAGCTAGAACTAAGCCTGCTATTTTATCTACTGGTTTAACAGTACAAGTACCTGAGCACATTTCTACAGGTGATAAGATTAAAGTGAATACCGAAGAACGCAAGTTTATGGGCCGCGCTGATAAATAAGCTTTTAGTTTGGTAAATTATTTTTTAGGTCATACGAGATTTTAAATGTTTTAGCTTAAGTATTTTTGCTCACTCTGGCTAAGCTCACCTTCCTAAAATAAGTGGCTTTGTAGAATATAAAACCAGTTAATTCGTTAACTGGTTTTTTTAGGTCTATATAAAACAAAGTAGGGCAATTTAAAGCTTTAGTGGTAGATTTTTAAATTTGCTTCAGGGTTTGAACATAAAGAGAATGCATAGTCATTAACGCTTTAATAGAGACTTAATATTGCCTACATAACTCGTTAGCTAGCAGGGGGGTTAATGTATTTTCAAATTTAAACATTTTAATACTGTGTAAACTAGTTTTAACTTAACTTAGCTTAGATAGTTTACATAGTTTTGAATTAAAGTAACTCTGCAACAATACGTTTTAATAAATAAGTTTCTCGCTCAATTGACAAGCCTTTTTTGTCACTACTTTTTATCACCAACTCATTATGCTCAATAGCTTTATGAATATTCATCCATAACGGTTGCATACCATTTTGTAATTCATGAGCTTCAAATTCGGGTGTCAAAAGCTCTTGATCTATGTCGCAGGTATAACAATAAGAAAGCATGTGCATAACGTCATAATCTGCTTTATACCAATTGCGGTACTCCTCATAACAGCCAAATGCTTTTATATTGGTAACATTTTGCGCGCCGGTTTCTTCACGTAGTTCACGAATTAATCCCGTAATATTGTCTTCGCCTTCATCAATACCTCCGCCGGGTAAACTGTAGTCGTGATATCGCTGAGTATAAAGTAATAGGATACTTTCACCATTTAGCACAATTGCACGCGTTGCTTTGCGAGTGAAGCTATTAGCAATATTGGAGTGTAAATTTGTAACTTTAGTTGATTTTAATAAGCGCATAAGAATTTGTACTGAAAATTGTTTTACTTTTATGGGGACTGTTGATGCTTAAATCAATTGTTGCTTAGTTCAGAGCATAAAATAGTTACCAGGGATATTACAAAAATTAATTTTAAACGCGAATATAAAAGTTTCATAAACGTTATATAAAAAGTTGTTGTGAAAGTCAATGTGAAAGTTATCGTAGGGTTCGTCATATCGGCTTATAAGTAACCGACACCTATAAACCTCATCAAACATTTGTTTCATTTGGGTTATTTAACCTTTCGTTTTGTCGTTTATTTATTTGCACTTCTTTCGTTATGAAATTTATTTTGAAATAATACAAGCAAAATGAAACTTCTTATGTAATAATACAGGTGTTGCAACGTAATCGAGGAGAGCATTATGGCTCATGAAGAAACAGTAAATGTAATAGAGCCTAGCGAGACTGCTAATGGCATGTCAAAAACTATTGATCAACAGTTAATAGCCGCCAACGCTGAAATTGACGATCTAAAAATGCAAATTGCTTGGTTAGAGCGCTCTTACGAATAAATATATTATTTTGAAAAAGCCAGTGTGATAAACATCACACTGGCTTTTTTTTTGTCTGGAATTTTATGCAATGCATCTAAAACTTTATTTTATAAGCTTAATATCAGCACTTAACATTGATCAAATAATGATACGAGCAAGAAAAAAATAATTACTTTATGAATTCGTATGCAGTTGGTCAGCAGGCAATTTAATGTGTACTCTCGAAATATTGTCTATGTTGCTGCCAACACTTTAATGTTGAATTTAAACCGGCAGCTTTAATGTTTGGGATTTTGAAATGGCTCATTGGTTATATAAATTGTTACCGGCATCAACTTTAAAGATAACAACTTCAAGTGTAATACTTACTAGCCTGCTCGCGGCTTGCTCTTTTGATAGCGAAGAATCGAACAGGGCAAATAAAGTCAATGTTAATACACCAAGTACGACAGTGATTACACCTGTTTCAAAAGGAAAGCCTGTTGTTTATCAAGTATTCACTCGGTTGTTTGGTAATACAAATACTACAAATAAGCCTTGGGGGACTATTGCTGAGAATGGTGTAGGTAAATTTAGTGATTTTACTGATACAGCACTATTGGGAATAAAAGAGTTAGGTGTTAGCCATATTTGGTACACCGGCGTGCCGCACCATGCCTTGATTGGTGACTATACTGCTTTTGGTATTAAAAATGATGATCCCGATGTAGTGAAAGGTCGTGCGGGATCACCTTATTCTGTAAAAGATTATTATAGTGTGAATCCTGATTTGGCCGATAATCCGGCTCAACGCATGCAAGAATTTGAAGCGTTAATTGCTAGAACTCATCAACACGGCATGAAAGTGATTATTGATATTGTGCCAAACCATATTGCTCGTGACTATCAATCTTTAGGTAAACCTGCTGGCGTTCGAGATTTTGGTCAAGATGATGATAAAACACTTGAGTATTCTGCAAGTAATGACTTCTATTATGTGGTTGGCCAAGACTTTAAGGTACCAACCTCTGCTAACGGATACGCGCCACTTGGCGGTGAAAATCATCCTTTGGCTGATGGCAAGTTTGAAGAGTCACCCGCAAAATGGACCGGTAATGGTTCAAGAGCTGCCCAACCTAATATTAATGATTGGTATGAAACGGTTAAAGTTAATTATGGTGTTAAGCCTGACGGTAGTTATAGCTTTGCAAAATTACCAGAATCGTACCGATTTAAAAGCGTGCAAGCGCATAGTGAATTTTGGCAAAATAAAAAAGTGCCTAATTCATGGGTAAAATTTCGAGATATTACACAATTTTGGTTAGCAAAAGGGGTTGATGGTTTTCGCTATGATATGGCTGAAATGGTGCCGGTAGAGTTTTGGAGTTATTTAAATTCTGCGATAAAAATGACTAATCAAGATGCATTTATATTAGCTGAAGTTTATAACCCCAAACAATATAGAGACTATATTCAGCTCGGAAAAATGGATTATCTATACGATAAAGTAGATTTTTATGATCGCTTAAAAGACATAATGCAAGGTCATGGCAATACTGACGATTTAGCGAATATTCAGCAAAGATACCGTGATATAGAGCAACATTTATTGCACTTTTTAGAAAATCATGACGAACAAAGAATTGCCAGCTCAGGCTTTGCCGGTAGTGCTGAAAAAGCTAAACCTGCCATGGTGGCTTCTGCGTTAATCAGTCGTTCACCAACCATGATATATTTTGGTCAAGAAGTTGGTGAAGACGGCAGTGAAGAAACAGGTTTTGGCGACCCAAGTCGCACGAGTATTTTTGATTATGCTGCTGTACCTGCACATCAACGTTGGATGAATGGCGGGCTTTTTGATGGCGGAAAATTAACTGAAAGTGAGCTGAGTTTAAGGGATTTTTATCAGCGATTAATGACCATTTCAGCACAAAACAGTGCCATGCTAGGCAGTTACCAAAGCATACATGCTCATAACCGACAGCTGTTAACTCACTACAATCATAAGCAATTTTCTTTTGTACGATGGCAAGGCCAAGAGCGGTTGATTATTGTTAGTAATTTTGATGAAAGAAATAAGTATCAATATACGCTGCATTTACCCGCCGATATAGTAAAACAGTGGCAATTACCTCAAGGTGAATACCCATTAGTTGATTTACTTTATGACAATAAAAATACATTAAAAGTCAACCTTGATAATAGCGCTGAAATTAACATTAATATTGCACCACTTGGCTCGTTTGTTTTTCAACTACAGGCGGGTAACCCATAATGAAAAACTATATTTTCGTATGTAAACCAACACAAGCGTCTAAGGTTGCTTATTGTTTAGTTTTACTCATGATTTTTTGCAGCTGGCAGAGTTTAGCGCGCAATTATGTTGATCATCAGTTAGTTGGAAATACTTTAAAAATAACAACTGATGACGTTACGCTTGAAATTAATGCGCTTAAGTCGTCTGTTTTTGAGGTGGTTTATCAGCCAATGGGTGTTAAACAATTACCGTCTTTTGCTATTGATAAATCTAGCGTAGCAAATACAGAACACAAGATAAATTTAACGGTGGTTGAATCGGCTAAACAGTTAGCGCTAAGCAGCCAGTCGTTAGTGGCAATTATCAATAAATCTCCTTTTAACATTCACTATACAAAAGCTAATGGTGATTATATTGCTGCTGAAGAAATTGGCTTTTTTAATAAGCAGCAACAGGTGATAGCTTCTAATGTAAAAGTAGAGCCCGTTGCTGATTCTACTTCTAGCTCAACTCTTGCTTCAGCGCTCGAATCAATCTCTAAAGTAAAGACTGGGGCAACTTCAGAGGTAAATATTAGTGCTAGTGTTGAAGACGAAGATAAAAATGATGACTTCGCAGCAGGTTTTACACTTGGTTTTCGTTTTAAGTTACAGCCACAGGAAAAAATATTAGGTGGTGGTCAGCGAGTGTTGGGTATGGATCGTCGCGGACAAAAAATGCCTTTATATAACCGTGCACATTATGGTTATGAAACCGAGTCGAACCAAATGTATTATGGTTTGCCAGCAATTATGTCGAGTAATAAATATATTATTGTTTTTGATAACTCAACAAAGGGTGAGCTTGATATAGCACATGACGAAGCAGATATATTGCAATTTAGCGCCATTGGTGGTCGCACGTCATATTTAATTATTGCTGGTGACAGCTATCCTAACTTGATCGAAAATTTAGTTGATATTAGCGGAAAACAACCCTTACCACCGCGTTGGAGCTTAGGAAATATTGCTAGCCGTTTTGGTTATCATACTGAAAAAGAAGCTCGTGGCGTTGTACAAAAGTATCATGACGAAGATTTTCCGCTTGATGCTATCGTGTTTGATTTATATTGGTTCGGCCCTGATATTAAAGGTCATATGGGCAATTTAAATTGGGACAAGAAGGCATTTCCAACGCCAATTGACATGATCAAAGATTTTAAAGCCGAAGGTGTTAATACCATAATGATCACCGAGCCCTTTATTTTAACTACCTCAAGCCAATGGCAAAGTGCGGTAGAAAATAATGCTTTAATGAAAAATAACGAAGGACAGCCTGAGAAATTTGATTTTTATTTCGGTAATACAGGTTTAGTTGATGTGTTTGATGAGAAAAGTCAAAACTGGTTTTGGCAATATTACCAAAAACTTGCGGAACAAGGTGTTGCTGGTTGGTGGGGCGACTTAGGCGAGCCAGAAGTTCATCCAGCTAAGGGCTTACATCGTTTAAATGGTGAAAACGTTACCGGTGATGAAGTGCATAATGTTTATGGTCATCAATGGGCTGAAATGGTTTTTAAACGCTTACAAAAATTTCAACCTGATACACGACCATTTATTTTAATGCGCTCAGGTTTTATTGGCTCACAACGTTATGGCATGGTGCCGTGGACAGGTGATGTAAATAGAAGTTGGGGCGGCTTTAAACCGCAAGTAGAATTAGCCCTACAAATGAGCCTGTTTGGCTTAAGCTATATTCATTCAGATTTAGGTGGTTTTGCTGGCGATGGTGCTATAGATAAAGAGCTTTATATTCGCTGGCTACAGTATGGGGTTTTTCAACCTATTTATCGTCCTCATGCCCAAGAAAATGCCAAACCAGAGCCTGTTTTTCATGATACTGAGACGAAAGATATTTTACGTGAATACGTTAAGTTACGTTATCAGCTATTGCCTTATATATACTCCCTTAGCATTGAAAACAGCTTAACAGGCATGCCAATGATGCGACCTATGTTTTTTGAAGATGAAGATAACCTAAGTTTAATCGATGAAAAAAATAGTTATTTTTATGGTGATGCTTTACTGGTAACGCCGGTTACTAATAAAGGTACACGTAAACTTGATATAAACTTACCCGCAGGTGTGTGGTTTAACTTTTGGAACGATAAGCGCTATCAAGGGAGTACAAAGGTATCGATAGCGACACCTTTAGAGCAAACAGCGGTATTAGTGCGAGGAGGAGCATTTATTCCTATGGTCGATGCTGTGCAATCGACTAAAGATTACAACACTAAAAACTTAACCTTGCATTATTACGCAGATACTTCAATTAAAGCATCAACAGCGGTTATGTATAACGACGATGGTAAAGATCCGAATTCTTTGAGTAATGGTAGTATTGAAACATTGACTTTCAAAGCGACGCAAAGCAATAAAGCAATGTTATTTAACTTGCAACAAGAGGGTAGTTTCTCTGGAATGCCCGAAACTCGAGAGTTGCATATGGTGGTTCACTATTTCGTAAATGCTTTGACAAAGATCAGTGCTAATGGCAACACGGTAAAATTAGTGGCAACTCATCAAGAATTAGCTGATCAAGTGAATGTAGCTTGGTTTGACAAGACTACACAACAACTACAAATTAAAACTACTTGGGATAAAGCTTTAACAATAAGTATTAATTAATAAATAAACTCTGGGTGTTCGCCTTGTTGAATGCCCAACTTTTCTTTTATCGTACTTTGCGTGCGTCTTTCTTCTATACCGTGTCACTATTGTTTTTCGATTATTTAAAATGTGATAATTTGAAAAATAACTGTATTTAGTGTGCTGTTAATTATACTGTTTATAGCTTAATAAAATATTCCCCTTTTTATATAAAAATTAACCAATAAATTTCTTTTGTACTGTGGCAAAAGTAATGAGGATCGGTATTTATGAATTTCGAACAAATTGTATCGAGTATTAACAATGTTTTATGGGGTGAAGGGCAAGTACTTATTTATGTATTGTTATTCGCTGGCTTTTGGTTTTCTTATAAGCTGAAGTTAATCCAGATCCTCAACTTTCGTCATATGTTTTCTGTCATAACAAAAAGTGGAAAGAAAGACGACAATTCCAACGGTAATTCGGGTATTAGTTCGCTACAAGCATTGTTTATAGGTTTGTCGGCCCGAGTAGGTACTGGTAATTTGGCCGGAGTTGCCGTTGCTATATCACTGGGTGGTAGTGGCGCTATATTTTGGATGTGGGTAATTGCCTTATTGGGCATGGCAACTGGCTTTGCTGAAAGTGTTTTAGGGCAACTTTATAAAGTAAGTGACGATCATAAAGAATACCGAGGAGGGCCAGCTTATTATATTCAAAAGGGCCTAAATCAACGTTGGTTAGCCATCCTGTTTTCATTGTGTTTATTTTTGGGCTATGGCTTTAGTTTCAGTGCGATGCAGGCTAATACAATTGCAGACTCTTTAAATCATGCGTTTGATATTCCGAGCTTATATTCAGGAATGGTTATTACCATACTGGCCGGCGCTATTGTTTTAGGTGGGCTTAAACGTATTGCGCGTTTTGCCGAGTTAATTGTTCCTTTTATGGGGATTGCTTTTATTTTAATCGCCATAGTTATTACTTTAATGAATATTAGTGCTGTGCCTGCGATGCTTTTCGACATTATTACCTCAGCTTTTGGTTTACAAGAAGCGGGTGCGGGCATGCTAGGTGCTGCCATTAAAAATGGTATTCAGCGCGGTTTATATTCTAATGAAGCGGGTGCAGGTAGTGTGCCGCATGCTGCCGCAAGTGCTAGACCAGTACCTAACCATCCTGTTACACAGGGTTATGTGCAAATGCTGGGGGTGTTTTTAGATACTATGGTGCTTTGTACTTGTACTGCGTTTATTATTTTACTGGCAGATATAAACTTTACCGGCGAAATGGAGGGTATTCGCGTCACACAAAGTGCGATTACTCATCACTTAGGTGAGAATGGCGTGTATTTTGTTTCAGCGGCGATTAGTTTGTTCGCATTTACATCGGTTGTGGCAAATTATGCCTATGCAGAAAGTAACCTACACTTTTTCAAGCTTGATAACAAAATTGGCCGCACTTTATATACCACCATGTATTTAGCCATGGTGCTTTGGGGCTCAAGTGCTAGCTTGAAGCAAGTATGGAGTATGGCTGATGTCGCTTTAGGGCTAATGACTTTAGTTAATGTTATTGCAATTGTGCAATTAACACCGACGATAGTCGCATTAACCAAAGACTATAATAACAAAAGAAAAATTGTTAATGTAACTGACGAAGACATGGCATTTAAAGCTGAGGATATTCAACTACAGGGTAAAGTTGAACCCGGTATTTGGCAAAAATAATTTGCTTAGTTTTAACCTTAAATATACGAAAGCGATTTATAAAGATATTAGAAAGTAAATAGCGACTTAATAAAAAGAATGTCTTATTTTTTTACAATATTAAGACCTAATAACAGCAGCTTACAATTTAATCTAATGCTATACTTTTCGTTAAATTGAACAGTATTTTTACAAATAGGAGATTTTTATGGCACAGCAAGGTTCTGGCGGTAACGTATTAGCCGCGATTTGCAGTCTTTTTATTCCCGGCTTAGGACAATTAGTGCAAGGGCGTATATTGCCAGCATTATTGTTTTTTGTTTTTGCGAGTATTTTTTGGGGTCTTTCGTGGTTAATTTTCCCGATTGCCTTCGCTGCAATTACACATTTATGGGCAATAATTGATGCCGCAAGATTTAGCAGTGGAAATAATTTATGAGTATCTTAACAAGACAAAACAGTGTGTTTTCAAAGTTCTCATTTCTTGTTGTTTCACTTGTGCTATTAGCGGGTTGTCAGTCAGCTTATTATTCTGCCATGGAAAAAGTTGGCGTACATAAGCGAGACATTATGCTCGACAGAGTTGAAGATGCACAAACATCACAAGAAGATGCACAAGTGCAATTTAAATCTGCCTTAGAGCAATTAACACAACTGATAAGTTACGATGGTGGCGATTTAGCAACGCAGTACGAAATGGTTAACGATCAGTACTTAGCAAGTCAAGCTTCAGCTGACGAAGTAACTTCTCGTATAGACGCAATAGAAAGTGTTGCGGATGCTTTATTTGATGAATGGAATGATGAAATTCAACAATACTCAAGCAATAGCTTGAAACAACAAAGCCAACAAAAATTACGTGAAACTGAGCGTACATACCAAAGATTAATTAAGTCTATGCACCGAGCTAAAGACAGAATGTCTCCTGTTTTATCGGCATTAAAAGATAACAGTTTATATCTTAAGCATAATTTAAATGCCCAAGCAATTGGAGCATTGCAAGGCGAATATAAAACCATAAAACGTGATGTTGAATCTTTAGTTGCTGAAATGAGTCAGGCTATAGAGCAATCACAACAGTTTATAGATTTGTTAAAAACCGAATAAGTTGTTCGGGTACATTAATATAGACTATCGTACTAATATTACGATAGTCTTTTTTTGTTTTTGAACCATGTAAACATTGTGATATTAAGGTTAAACGCAACATTTTTTTACTACGATATTATTTGTTAAATATAGGAATTTAGTATGGGTCGTTATATCAAACGCCTAGTTCAAGTTTTAGTGATCAGCCTTATTGTTATTTATGCGCTGATTTGGTTGTTGTCACCAACGATAATAAGGTATGCGATTAATGCTTATGGTTTGCCTAAGCCTTTGTATCTAACCGATACCTCAAGTATTCGCTATAACCCCTTTACTGCACATTTAACTATTAATGATTTAGCCGTAAAAGCTGATGAAAATAACACGAGGTTAAAGCTACAAAGTCTCAACGCTGAGGTACATTTATATCAACTACTGTTTGATAAAATTTATATCGCAGAATTTTCGCTTAATGGCATATTTATTCCGGTGACAATGAACGAGTCGTCGCTCAATATTGCTGGATTTGAATTAATGGGCGAAGAAACTGCACCAGATCAAGCTGAGCCTAAAGAAGAGTCGAGCACGGCTAACTTTCCTTATCAAATTATTGTCCCGAACTTTGACTTGTCTGATGCGAATATAGAATTATTGTATTTTTCCCACAAGCATAATATTGCACTCGACTCATTTTCATTACAGAACATTTTATTGTCACAAAATGAGCAAGATATTAAATTAAATTTGCTTAGCCATTTAAATGGTTCACCCATTAAGCTAGATATTGATGGAAGTTTGTTGCAACAACAAGGTGTTATCAGTGTTGAACTTGACGCAAAAGATATTGAATTAAATACCCTTAAAGCATTTCTACCGCCTGAAATTTTAGCGCTAACAGGCAAGGCGAGTCATAGCAGTAAGTTTAAAGTTTTACTTAAAGATGCAGAAACATTGATTAACGTTGAACAACTGTTAATAGCGGTAGACGAATTACATTTAGAACAAGAAAACTTAGCCGTTGCAATTAAACAGCAAACCTTAGCGCTTCAAACCTTACCTAAAGCATTAAATGTGAGCGCTGATAGTAAAGTAGAGCTTAGCCCGCCACTGGCTATCGCGATGAGTAAAGAGCAAACAGCCGTTAATATGCAAGATGCGCTGATAACTATAGAACAGCTTAATATTAATCAAAACAATATTACCATGTCGATTGAAAGCCAAAAGGTTCAAACGCATAACTTAGCGTTTATAATGCCAGCCAATAAGGCAATAAGCATTGATGCCTTGATTAATGTAGTAATCGACGATATTAAGGCCAATACTATTGAAAATGAAGCCTTATTAGCTGATATAAACCAGGTATCAATTAATAATATTGCTTTGAACTTTCAAGAAAACAAAGCAAAAGTAAAAGTTGAAAGCGTAGATGTTGCCGCAAGTGAATTTTCGAAAAAACATCAACAGAATATGCCATCTTTAGCATCATTTAATGGTCTATCAATCAATAATATTGACTATAGCCCGGAGCTTATCGCTATTAACGATGTAAGTTTGTCTGGACTAGCGGCTAATGTTCTACTCGATAAAGACAAACAAATAGCGACGCTTGTTGCGCTAGCTAGTCCAAGTAGCAATGAAAAAACAGATAATAAATCTATTGATAATAGCGTTGTAGACGATAGTGTCGAAGTAGCTAATAAAGAAACTTCTGTAGTAAAGCCGGAAGCTACAAACGTTAAACAAGTATTTAAGTTAGGCAAATTTACTTTAGCTGATGATGCTCAAATAGATTTTAAAGACACTAGCGTTACGCCAAATTACGAACGCAATGTCAATATTACTCATTTATTACTGTCAGATGTTGATACCGGCAAGCCAGAGCAAGAAGTAGTGCTAGATATTAAAGGTAAAAGTGATACTTATGCTAGCTTTGATATAAAAGGCCGCGGTATGCCTTTTGCTGAAGAGCAAAAATTTAATTTAAACGCAAAAGTTAAAGAGCTGAGCCTACCAGGTATTTCTACTTATATTAAACAAGCATTAAAATACGAAATTGACAGTGGTCAACTCGATCTTACTATCGACGCTGGTTTAACGGGAAATAAAATTAATGGCGATGTTGATGTTTTACTGCGAGGTGTAGAGTTTACAGCTGCTGATGATAATGAAAGAGGTGCAATAACTGATGGCTTAAGTGTGCCATTTAATGTTGCTTTAGGGATGTTAAAAGATTCAGATGGTAATGTTGAACTGTCTTTACCACTTAAAGGTGATACGAGCTCACCATCTTTTGGTTTGTCAGGCTTATTAACCTTATTGGTTAAGCAAGCAACGATGTCGGCCGCCAAAGACTACCTAATTACCACCTTTGTGCCTTATGCCAGTGTTATGAAAGTGGCCATGGCTGCTGGCGAGTTTGCGCTTAAACTCAGAATTAATGATTTAATTTATCCTGCAACCGCCATTGAATTAAATGAAGAGCAACTTGATTTTAGCCGACAAATGTCAGTGATGTTGGCTGATAGAGATAACATCAATGTTAAGCTTTGTGCGGTAGCAACGGCGAGTGATTTATCGTTAACAGATGCATCACAAGCCCATTTACCTGAAAACATTGCGCTATTAAGTAAAATATCACAACAACGTGTTAATTTGTTTAAGGCTCATTTAGTGGAGAAGCTTAATGTGCCATCAGCGAGGCTTTTATTTTGTAAACCACAAATAGATACCTCAAAAGGGGCAAAACCACGTATTAAGTTTGTTATTTAACTTACTCGCTATATTGTTATTTTGTAAAGCGCATAGGGTTGGTACTTTCACTAACCCTTTACTGCGCTTAATTGCTTAAGACATTATTAACTTACTAAACCTATAAAATAGTGGTGCCGATTGAACTTTAACCTTTCTAGACTCTTTAATATTATTACCTTTGAAATAGTTCGTTTATTTAAAACTAAACGCGGCTTACTGGCGTTATTAGCTTTTTCAGCTATCTGGTTTATTATTCTTTACTATTTTGTGGGTTCAGCTTCATCGATTGTTACCTCGCATTCATTTGAAAGTATGGCAAAGCAATTATTTGGTGCGCTAGGGCTGTCTGCTTTATTAGCATGGCCGGTTGCTGAATACACCATTTATTGGTTAGTGGCGATATACTTTTTTCCAAGTTTTGCCTTGTTGGTCTGCAGCGACCAATTTTGTTCAGACAAACATCGCGGCACATTAAGATTTATTACATTGCGTACCACACGTGCTGAGCTGATTATTGGCCGATTTTTTGGGCAACTATTAATTATGTCGATATTAATATTGTTAACGGCTGCTGCCACAACGTTATTAGCAAGTTTACGAGATATTACGCTGCTGAGTGAAAGCGTTGTGCTTGGTATTAAGTTATCAATACAATTAATTATTGTAGTATTACCCTTTATTGCACTCATGACTTTACTCAACACTTTAGTATCATCAGCACGACTTGCCATTGTTTTTGCTACTTTATTTTTTGCTTTAGGACCATTGTTGATTGTGCTCATTGAGTATCAATTCGGTCAAACATTTTACTTGAATTTAATATTTCCAGGTGGCCAAATAAGTCATGTTTTGGCGCAAAGTAGTGACTTTGCCAATCAGTACATATTACCCTTAGTACAAACAGTTGTGTTACTCATTAGTAGCCATTTAATTATGAAACGAGCTTCATTATGAGTTTAATTATCGATGTTCAGCAAGTAACAAAAAAATATGGCAATAATACGGCACTTAATAATGTTGAATTTTCGCTAGAAAGCGGCGCACCTGTTGCTTTAGTAGGGCCAAATGGCGCAGGAAAAACCACCTTGTTTAGTCTGTTGTGTGGTTACATTCAGCCGACATCAGGCAACATTAATATTTTAGGGCATTCACCAGGTAACTCTGCTTTATTTGGACGTTTATCAGCGCTGCCTCAAGATGCTCAGTTAGATCCTAGGTTTTCTATTGCGATGCAATTGAATTTCTATGCGCGTTTACAGGGTATGAGCTCAAAGCAAGCTAAAATTGATACATTACGCGTTTTAGATATGGTGGGATTACAAGATGCGACTAAAAGTTTGCCAGCTGAGTTATCGCATGGCATGCGTAAACGAGCAACAATAGCACAAGCTTTATTAGGTAGCCCCGAAATTGTTATGCTAGATGAAGCCACTGCAGGCCTAGATCCTGCAAATGCGAAAGAAATTCGGGCCATTGTAGCTGAACATGCAGATAACGTTAACTTTATCTTAAGCTCGCATGATCTTAATGAGCTGGAACGTTTGTGTGATCGGGTATTATATTTAGAAAGTGGGCATTTAAAGCAGCACCAAACCCAGGATAACAATGTTAACACGCGCTACATTACCTTAAGAGTTAAACAAGCATATCAAGATCTGATACCAAAGCTTTCAATAATACCGAGTGTCGAAAAGATAGAAATGACTCAAGATAAAGAATATTTATTAACAATTAACAGTGCATTAAGTGCCAATAATGTAGAAATTGATCTGTTGAAAATTCTCATCAAAAACAATTGGCTCTATAGCCATATTATTAATGGTAAAACCCTAGAGAACCAATTGTTTTAAGCTTCATAAATTCGCCTTATAGCTATTTTTCTGCAGGAATATATTCACCTTCTAAACTGGCTGGTATTTGTCCGTTTGTAAGCTTGCTTAGCCAGTCAAGGTACTGCTCATGAGGCATAGGTTTAGCGTAATAATAGCCTTGACCAATATCGCAGCCAAAACCTCTCAGTGCTTCTTCATCTTGGGCACTGTTTATGCCTTCTGCAACTACCTCTAACCCCAAACCTTTTGCCATTTTTACTGCGGTTTCTGCAATAACTTTACGTTTTATATCGCTGCAAACGTCTTCAACAAACTCTCGGTCTATTTTAAGCTCTTGAAAGGGGAGTTGATTAATTTGGGATAGCGATGAATAACCTGTACCAAAATCATCAATACTAATGGTAATGCCGAGTTCAATAAGTTTTTCTATTGTATTGATGGCAATACTATTTTGTGCAAATGATATCGACTCAGTTAATTCGAAAATAATTTTTTCAGCTTTTATATCACACCGTTCGATTATATTTGTAATATCATCAATAAAGTTAATTTGAATAAGATCTTTACCACTGATATTAATTGATACCATATGGTTTAACCCCGTATGTTCTGTTAACTTAGCTTGTTGAGTTAGTGCGGTTTCGACGACCCATAATGTTAACGAAGGCATTAAACCAAAATCTTCAGCAATAGCAATAAAGGTATCAGGGAGAATAGCCCCTAATACGGGGTGATTCCATCGTATTAAACATTCACTGCTACAAACTTTATTGGTTTTTAAGTCGATCTGCGGCTGATGAAATAATTCAAAACCTTTATTAGCAATAGCGCGTTCTAAATCAATGGCAAGCTCTATTGAAGACGGGCTATTTTTACTGTCTTTTTCAGCATAATATGCCCATTTGCTTTGGCTAATTTCTGCATTACTAGCAGCAATTGAGGCATTACTGATTAAACTAGCACTTGTACTACCATGTTTAGAAAACGTAGCTAAACCAACGGATGCTGACAAAGGAAGCTTAAGGTTTTTTATTAAGTAAACATCTTGAACTGCTTGTTGTATAGATCGTATGAAGAGGTTTATATGTTGATCGTTTTCTTTATTGTTAACCACCATGGCTAAACTACAGTTTTCTAAGTAACACAGCTTTTCAAACTGGTCGGTAACATGCAGTACAGCGTCATTGAAACGAAACAAAGAGGAGAGCTTTTGATTTAAGTGTTGAATAAACTTAACTTTAGTTTGGTCATCTATATAAAGTTCAATACGTTGAAATTGTTCAGGCTTTATCACAATAACAGTAAAGTCTTGAACGTTTTCTGTTAAAAGTTGATTAATTTTATGCTCTAGGTTTGTTTGTCTGGGTAAATGATTACTTTGATGATAAGCAATGATGGTTAATTTTTCTTGCTCGCTGCGACGAATACGTTCTGCTAATGCAAAAGCCATAAAAGTAACTTCAATCATAATAGCAAAAAGAAATGCATGGCCAGTTAAAAAACTATATTCAAGCTGGTTTAGCAACACCATGGGTTGAATAACCGCGCCAACTAATAAAGGTAACCAAGACAAAAAGTAAAAACGCGCCCAAGAAAAATCTTCTTTTAAACGATTAAAAATCAAAAAAAGCGCCACAATGTAGAAAAGCGGCTGTAATGAAAAAAACAGTTTAGTTTGTGTTAATTCATCAAGTGATAATGAATATAAACCAATTACGCTAACAATAGCGGCAAAGCCAATCGATGCTTTAAAGGTCCAGTGATTTAATTTGTCGTACCGTAAAAAATAAAGCGTAAAGAGTAGGAGAAATATAATTAATATAAAGTCGTTAAAGATCAGGTATTGATTAAGGAAATGCATTATCTGCTTTGAAAACAGAAAGTAACCGAAGCCAGTTAAGGATGAAAGTACGGCAAAAGCTGATATTAAATAACCGATATACAATAAATAAACTTTATCTTTGCCAGCAAAAAATAACACTAAATTATAAATAGCAATAATGAGCAATATGCCAATAAATGCACCATAAACTAGCTGAGATAAAAGCAGTCTTTGCTCAAAATCATCGGGTTTAAATAATTGTAAGGGTATATTAGGTGGCCCCGAGCTTTTTAGTTTTATTAAGTATTCGCTATATCCAAAGTGATTAAGCTGCAGATTTACAGAAGGGTATACATATTGGCTAGTTCTTTGATCACTTGATGATTTGAAATAGAGCTCTTTCGGCGCATTAAGTGGGCCTAACTCATAAACAACAAAAGTTTCTAACATGCTATGTTCAGCCATTAATACAAGTTGTTCATGCTCTCGTTCTTGATGTTTTTCTGTTTGCTGCTTTGCGGTTAACGTTGGCGTACCAATAGGATAATGAAGGGAAATTTTAATCCAGTATGTTTGTTGTGCAAGCTCATAAGGAATACTGCTCAAGTTACTTTCGATAAATTCTGTATTGCTTATTACTGAATTAATGTCAGCATTATTACTTTTATCAATGTAGTAACTGGTGTTGATAGTAAAAGGACTATTGAGGCCATTAATATTTTTTTTATCAATATCGTGAATTAAACTTGCAAAGCTAAAGGTCATTACCAGTAAAACTAGGGCAATTACCGCAGTAGAAATTCTTTTACTTAATTGGGAAAATATCAAAAATTAAATACTCTTATAAGTGAATAATAGTCAGGGGTATCTCTACAGTTTTAGGCATTTTTCGAGTTCAGCGTATAAAAGTGTCTTAAATCGTTTAGGCAATTATATATAGCTTCTTCTTTAGTTTATACTGAGTAAATAATTAAATAGCTATAATACTTAAGTAATCACTAAAATAAAAACTTTAAAAGTTACTGAAAGTTTGCCGACCTTTTAATTTTTATCAAGATATATACATCAATAATAATGTAGCAGAAATAGCCGATTCGGATCATAATTTTAATATCATCACGTATTAACTTGAAACTAAATCATGTTTTATGTTTTCACAATATTATTGTTCATTTAGCTTTAAGCTCTATCGGCTTTATATCAGCAAGTACTTAAATACTAAGCGAGAATAATTACTATGTTTAATATGGATTTCAAACAACGTGTTGTTATCGATACATCAAAAAAATTATGGGAGAAAAGCCCATCGGCAGGCGTGTTAAGAAAACCCCTTGCGCGTGAAAATCGAGAAAGTGGCCATGCAACCAGTATTGTTAAGTATGAGGCGGGCGCAAAATTTAATTCACATGGTCACCCTTTAGGCGAAGAAATTTTCGTGCTTTCAGGCGTATTTTCTGATGAAACAGGGGATTACCCAGCAGGCAGTTATTTTCGTAACCCGAAAGGATTTGAACACGCGCCATTTAGCATCAATGGTTGTGAACTGTTGGTTAAGTTACATCAAATGTCACCTAAAGAGAGTCAGCGCATTTGTATTGATACAACCCAGCAAGCATGGTTGCCAGGCTGCGGTAATTTAAAGATTAAACCTTTGCATACGTTTGAAAACGAAAAAGTTGCTTTAATTTTTTTGCCGGCCGGAGAAAAATATGTTTCACATGATGATTATATTGGCGAGGAAATTTATATCATTAGTGGCGAGCTTATTGATGAATTAGGGTATTACCCTGCGGGTACTTGGATCAGAAGTCCACATTCAAGTATTCATCAAGCCTATGTAAAGCAAGATACCTTGCTCTGGATTAAAACAGGGCACTTGGGCAATTAATTAAGTTTAATTATTACCTGAATAACGATTAAGACATCTGAAAGAGAGTGTTAACGATATTATTAAAGACAATTATTGCGTGTGCGTTTGTGCCGTTATATATTTGAATTTAACACTTGCTAGTTTTATGATTAAATTATGTTACAGCAGTGTTCGAGATGGAGTCCTGATTAATAAATTAGGATGAGTTGTATTACTTCTCTAGGTCAGTTAATTATAATTTAACTAATACAATAAGTTTCATGTTTTATGACTCTTTTATAAACCGAAACTTTAAAATAAAAATAGGTGTTTTTCTGTGATCAATCAAGCTGATTTAAAAAGCGTTAAATCTGTTCTCTTCGTTTGCATGGGTAATATATGTAGGTCACCCAGTGCAGAGGCGGTATTTCGTCAAAAAGCTCAAGACCTTTCACTTGTTATTGATTCTGCCGGTACTGTTGGCTCGCATGCGCGTGAAAAGCCAGATCATCGCGCTCAAAAGGCCGGAATTGCTCGAGGGTATTCTTTTGATAAAATTAAAGCGCGTAAAGTGACGAGTGAAGATTTTTCAAAATTCGATTTGATCTTGGCTATGGATGAGAAAAATATTCAAGATTTAATGAAGGTAGCACCGCAAGATCTGCAATATAAAATGCAGTTGTTTTTGGACTATGCTGAAAACTTTGATGATACAGAAGTGCCTGATCCCTATTATGGTGGCGCAAAAGGTTTTCAATATGTATTAGATTTAGTAGAAGATGCTAGTGAAGGTTTAGTTAAGCGTCTTAAAACAGCATAAATTTTTGATACTGGATACTTGATACTTGATAGTTTGTAAATAATTTACAGTATAGCCTTCTTAATATTATATTTAATGCGTTAAGTTTAGTTTAAGTTTTAATAACTAACCTATTTTATTCAAGAGAAAAATATGTAAAAAAAAAGCCAATTGCGTTATGCAATTGGCTTTTTATATTTTAACTCTTCAAGGGATTCCTTAAAGAGTTAAGGTTTGAATAACTAAGCGATTAAACGAGAGTTGGCTTAGTTGGGCCAGCTGAGTTTCTGCTAGAAACATTAGCAACAAGCGCCGTTTTACCTGATGTTACATGGCTTGTTCTATTTTCTGCAGCAACAAAGTCACGCGGAATAACGCCACTAGAAGTTACGGTTTCAGGCTTTGTCATAGGTGCTGAAGCCTTACCGGCAGGTTTATTTGCTGAAGCCTTAACTTGGCGTTTAATATTTTTAACTTTAGCACGTATTTTTTTCGGCTTCTCATCAACAGTCGCAGGTTTCTCAACAACAACCTCAGGTTCTACTTTTGCTGAATCTTCAACTGTAGTTTCATCAGAGCTTACTTCTACAGTCGTTGGTTGTTCAGCTACCGCTTCGGTTGTAGTGTCTACTGTATTATTATCTGTAACAGTTGCTTGAGCTTTAGTTTCACTAGTAACTGATAGATTTTCTTCAGAAATAACTGTTTCTGCTGAAGTAGTAACTTCTTCTGCAGGTGTTACTGCTTTTACTGTAGCTGCTTCAGCTTTAGTCTCTTCAGGTTTCGCTTCCTCGACTTTAGCTTCTGCAATATTAGGTTCGTCAAAAGGTAAGTTTTGTTGAACTTCATTTTTAGGGTCATTAATAACGTCAGTTAGTGCATCAGCTTGAACTTTTTGGACTTGTTCAACTGTTGGTGCAGATTCAGTAACATCTTGATTACTGTTAACGTCAGCTTTACTAGTTGCAGAATTGTTAGCTGATGCGACTTCTTGCTCAGGGTAACGTGCAGTAACTGGATCTTCAGAAATCTCACTGCCATCTTTAGCTTCGGCGTTTTGTCTGCGACGTTGTCCGTGAGCACGCATATGGCGAGGTGAGCGTCTGCTTCTAGGGCGTTGCTCATCTTTAGTGTTCGTTGCTGCTTCTACTGCGTTTTTATTAACAGTTGCTGACGTTTCAGCAGCTGTTGAATTAACAGTGTTTTCTGCAAGTTTAGTATTTTCATTTACCTTAGTTTCGGCTGTATCGGTTTTAACCATTTTAGCTTCAACTTTTGCACTCTCAGTAGTTGCACTGACTTTATCATTGCTAGCAACACGAACCTTTTTGCGGTTGTTACGACGTTGACGACGTTCTGCAACTTTTTCCTCTTTAGGCTTTTGAACACGTTCTTTTTGAGGCTTAGCAGGTGCAGTGTTTACATTACTATTTTTCTTTGCTGTATTCTCAGTAGTTGCAGGTTGATTTTTACGTTTGTCGTTGCGATTGTCATTACGATTGTTTCTACGTTGACCTTGGCGGCTACGTTGCGGACGACGCTCATTATTTCTTTTATTGTTGCTTTTTTCTGGTGCTTTTGGTGCTGGTTTAACTTCTTCTTCACTAGCGAAAAGAGATTTAACCCATTCAACAGCAGCGCTAAGCAAACTTTTCTCAGGAGCTTTTTGTTCAACAACAGGTGTTGGCTCTGGCTTTTGAGGCGCTTGCTTTGGCGATGACATACCTTGTAATAAAGGTTCGTCGCGTTTACTGACTTCTTTATCGAATTTAGGCATAACGGCTTCTTCAGGTACGGCTTGTTTAATTGCCATATCGTAGCTAGCTTCTTCAATACCTTCGTCTTTTCTTACCCGGATAACTTCATATTGCGGTGTTACCATATTTGGGTTAGGAATGATCAAGATTTTCACATTATGATGTTTCTCAACATGAAATACCGAGCGACGTTTTTCATTTAATAAATACGTAGCAACAGGTACAGGAACTTGCGCTTGTACTTGTTGTGTATTGTCTTTAATGGCTTCTTCTTCCATTAAACGTAACACGGATAATGCTAAAGACTCTACACCACGAACATGACCAGTACCGTTACAGCGAGGACATACACCTTGGCTAGTTTCACCAATAGAAGGGCGAAGGCGTTGGCGTGACATTTCTAGTAAACCAAAGCGAGAAATGCGACCCAATTGGATACGTGCTCTGTCTTGTTTAACCGCATCACGCATTCTATTTTCAACTTCACGTTGATGACGAACTGGTGTCATATCGATAAAATCGATAACCACTAAACCACCTAAATCGCGCAAGCGTAATTGGCGAGCAATTTCTTCTGCGGCTTCTAAGTTGGTATTAAATGCTGTTTCTTCTATATCTCCACCTTTCGTTGCACGGGCAGAGTTAATATCAATAGAGGTTAACGCTTCTGTAGGGTCAATAACAATTGAACCACCAGAAGGTAGGCGCACTTCACGTTGAAAGGCTGTTTCTATTTGTGTTTCTATTTGGTAATGAGTAAATAGCGGTACGTCATTGTTATACAGTTTAACTTTACTTAAAAAGTCAGGACGAACAATTTCAATATGCTTTTTAACGCTTTCAAATATTTTCGGGCGATCAATCAAGACTTCACCAATATCACGACGTAAATAATCGCGAATAGCACGTAAAATAACGTTAGTTTCTTGATGAATTAAAAATGGAGCAGGGCGACTAGCAGCTGCTTCTGAAATTGCATTCCAATGATGAGTTAAAACGTTTAAATCCCATTCAAGCTCTTCATATTCTTTGCCCACACCAGCGGTACGAACAATTAAGCCCATGCCTTTAGGAAGTGTAAGTTTGCTTAATGATGCTTTAAGGTCGGTACGTTCATCACCTTCGATACGGCGAGAAATACCACCAGCACGAGGGTTATTTGGCATAAGTACCAAATAGCTACCGGCAAGGCTGATAAAGGTCGTTAACGCTGCGCCTTTTTGGCCACGCTCTTCTTTATCAATTTGTACAATAACTTCTTGGCCTTCACGTAGTACTTCTTTGATATTAGGACGGCCTTGAAAGCTGTATCCTTTAGGGAAGTATTCACGAGCGATTTCTTTCATTGGTAAGAAACCGTGGCGGTCTGCACCGTAATCAACAAACGCAGCTTCTAAAGAAGGTTCTATACGGGTGATTTTAGCTTTATAAATATTTGATTTTTTTTGTTCGTGACCAGGGCTTTCGATATCTAAATCGTAAAGTTGTTGACCATCGACAAGTGCTACACGCAATTCTTCAGATTGTGTAGCATTAATTAACATACGTTTCATAGTTTGTGTGACTCATTTTTAGTCACAACACACCATTGCTTAGAACACAAAGTCATCTATCGCTATGGTAACAGCAACTTGTCAGCCTCACGGGTGTCAATCTTACTACGCCATATTACGCAGCAAGCTGTTAAAAATTCTGATTGTTTTAATAACTGAGATGATAAACACCACAGTAAAATTGATTCTTTATGTGCCCAGCCTGTGTGCTGTGCGCAACAGAAAAAAGTGCCTCGTTAATGTTAGTTCGATATTTTTATCGTGTTTTCTAATGTTTAACGATTGGAAATGTGACTTATTTTTCTGTTTAATTACATAATTGCTTTATTGCGCGGGACAATATGTTTATGTGTTGTTATTGACAAGTTACACGCGTCAAATTCACAATAGGCCTTACTTTTAGTATCTCGACAATGAAGTTTTATAACATTATCTAACACTAATGTGGCCGCATATTTGCCTCTTACGTCTCGCTTAAAGCATCCTTTTTACTTGTTACGGCTTAAATATAGCGGTAACCATCCTATTATCACACTTTATTTATAGATAAGGCAATAAAATCCTCGTTTAAATTGCCTGTAATTAGAAAAAAACATGTTAAACTGCGTAGCATTATGGTTCTTAGTAAAACAGATATGACAGACAGCCCAAAACCCCAAGTTAGATTTATTACTGTAGACAGCGAAGATGCCGGTCAACGCATTGACAACTTTTTAGTAAAAACCCTCAAAGGTGTGCCAAAGAGCATGCTTTATCGTTTATTGCGTAAAGGCGAAATACGGGTGAACAAAAAGCGCACTAAGCCTGAATATAAGCTTGTTGATGAAGATATTATTCGTGTTGCACCCATTCGTGTTTCTGAAAATACCAATACAGTATCTACGCAACTAAATGTTGTGGCTAATTTAGAAAAACAGATATTGTTTGAAGATGAACGTTTAATTGTAATTAACAAACCTTCAGGTATGGCAGTTCATGGTGGCAGTGGTTTAAGTTTTGGTTTAATTGAAGCTTTAAGAGCATTACGACCTGATGCGCGTATGCTTGAACTTGTACATCGACTGGATAGAGATACTTCTGGTTGTTTAGTTGTAGCAAAGAAGCGTTCAGCATTACGACATTTACATGAACAATTGAGAAATAAAACGGTACAAAAGTTCTATCACGCCTTAGTTAAAGGTCGCTGGTCAACTAAATTAACCCGTGTTACTGAAAGCTTAAAGAAAAATGACTTAAAATCAGGCGAACGAGTTGTTGTTGTAGACAACATCAACGGTAAAGAATCTGAAACCCGCTTTAAAGTACTTCAGCATTACAAAAACGCCACGCTTGTAAGAGCTTTCCCTGTAACAGGGCGTACACATCAAATTCGTGTTCATTGTCAAACTAAAGGGCATTCTATTGCCTGTGATGCAAAGTATGGTCATGAGGATTTTGATGTAGAAATGAAAAGCCTTGGTTTAAAACGTTTATTCTTACATGCGGCTAGTATTGAATTTACTCATCCATTGAGTAATGAACGAATAAAAGTGGAAGCGCCTTTAGAGCCATCATTGGAAAAATTATTAAAAAAATTAACTAAAGCAGATGTCCACTCAACGTAAGCGTGTTTAATTTATAAAATTTAACATGCGGCATAACTTATTTATACCGCGTGAAAACAAAAAAAGCTCAGTCATTGGATTTTTATATTATCCATTGACTGAGCTTTTTTCTAATATACAACTCAAATGTTGAGAGCCGACATTTTTCTTAGTTACATTGAACTTGCTTTTTGATGTACAACGTCATAAATCGAACCAAATGATTGTGCAATATTTAAATCTAAGCTCATATGCAGTTTTCTGGCTATATCACTTGAAGAAATAACTCCTCGAATATGGTGACTTTCTTGATCTAACACTAAACAATGTCTTAACTGATAGTTTTCTAATGTTGAAACAACATCACTAACCGAAGCACTTAACAGTTCACTGTAATCAAAAGCGTGAAAATCAGATTTTGGGATCATTAAATCTTTTACTAAAATATCTTCACGCTTGATGCCTTTAGATAACTTGGCAACAATGTGCTGCTCTGATAATTCATTAGTACTAATGATGCCAATAAAGTCATTATCTTGAGATACTACAATATTCATTCTAACGTGTGTTTTTAACATTAACTCTAACGCGGTTACTGCTTGAGTATCTCCCTCGATCATCAATGCTTTGTGATCTTTAAAATCTGTAAATATTTTTACTGCAGGTGATGCTAAATTAATTTCCTCAAACTGCTCTGGGGTAATAATATTGTCAGTTGCTGCTAGGTTAACTAAGTGTAATTTTTTCATAATGACCTCAAAACTTCTAAAAGCATATGTTGTTAAAGAGAATAGAAATATGCTTTTTAAAAACTAAATTTTATTTACTCATCAAATAATGATTTATATTTTCATCACTTGAACTTTTACTCATCAATAACTTATTAAGCACCATCGCTGCTTTTATTTACGCACAAGGCTAGTTACTGAGATATGTTATTACCTAAAATCAAACTTATTTTGCTATTAGATAGCGTAAACAACGTTATGTTATTGGGTAATTTTTATGAGCAAGTAGATTCTGGTGGAGCTCTAGATTGAAAGTTTTGAAAGGTGGGGCATTTAATATCAGGATTTGAGTACTGTAAGCTGGCTTGACTATATAAATAGGGCTGAACGATAATTTCGATGAATAAAGCTGAGTTATCAAAATCATCATTAATGATATTTTCAGATTCTACTATAGTAGATACATTAAAACTTGCATCACTTAACGATACTGTCTCTATCGCATTTGCTGAAGCAGATGCAATGACTATCGATAAAATGAAAAACAGTTTAAACATGTGAATACTCTAAAACGGATTAATTAATTGTCTTCAATTATTGTTATGGAGCGAAATATTAGTAATTCAAGTGAAAAGTAATAAATATAAAAATGAATTTTAAATTTATTACTTTTCGAAAATAAATTATTTTAGTGATTAAACGCTAAATTAGCTGTAAAGACAAATTAGAGTAGGAAGCCTGTCTTTATATTATTTATGCTTGTTCAGCGAGTACATCAACGCCATGTTGTTTTAGTAATTCGACAAGCTTGATTAAAGGTAAGCCAATCAAGCTATTTGGATCGTCACCCTCGAGCTTTTTAAATAAACAAATACCTAAACCTTCACTTTTAAAGCTACCGGCACAATTATAGGGTTTTTCAGCGTGTAAATAATTTTCAATGTCGCTAAGTGATAATTCATTAAAGTGAACTAAGAAAGGTTCTATTAATGTTGTTGTAAAGTCTAAACCGCTATCATATACACATAAGCCTGTATAAAAGGCCACAGTTTTGTTGCTGAACTTTTGTAATTGTTTAACGCCATTTTCAAATGTGTGGGGTTTTCCTAAAATTTCGCCATCGCACATCGCTACTTGATCAGAGCCTATAATTAATGCATCTGGGTATTCGTTTGCCACGGCTTTTGCTTTTTCAATAGCTAAACGTTGCACTAACGCAACTGGCGTTTCATTTTCTAATGCTGTTTCGTCTACATTGGGTTTTGCACAGGTAAAGGGAATGTTGAGTTTAGCTAAAATTTCTTTACGAAAAGGGGATGTGGAGCCTAAAACAAGTTTTTTCATTAATATCACTCAAAATATAATCAGATTATTGTTAATATATGGACTATCTTGAGTTTTTAAACAAATTTAGCTATTTTTCTTTTGACACAGGCCGATAGGCACTTTATTATGCGCGCCTTATGAAGAATCTTAAACTCCCGATAACGATAGACCCATCTAGAAGCGCACAGCGAAAGTTAGTGTGTGAAGGATACTTTGAAGTATCTGGGATGAATAGATTGCTTGCTGTGTGTGATGCACAAAGTGAGCAAGTACAAGTGAGTGCTAATTTTAGTGTGGATGAAGTGGGTTTGGTAGTAATATCAGGCAGCTCATCGGCAACGGTTGCATTAACTTGTCAGCGATGTACTGAAGAGTTTGATTTGGTATTAGAAGTAGATTTTACTTTTAGTCCAGTGAAAAACGCTGAAGCCGCAGCGGAGTTGCCGTCATATTATGACGCAATTGAATTAGATGAAAATGGTGAAGTTAACTTGCGAGAGTTAGTAGAAGATGAGTTTTTACTCGAGATTCCACTAATTCCAAGGCATCCAATTAAAGATTGTCAGGCTCCATCTGATAGTGTTTGGGGGGAATTGCCTGAAGAGCTAGAAAAACCAAATCCATTTGATATATTAAAGAACATTAAATAGTTAAACTTAGCTAATAACCGATTTTAGGAGTAGGCAATGGCAGTTCAAAAGAGCAAAAAGTCTCGTTCAAGACGTGGCATGCGCCGTTCACATGACGCAATAACGACAACGCATTTATCAACAGATCCAGTATCTGGTGAAACTCACCGTCGTCACCATGTAACAGCTGATGGCTTTTACAAAGGTGTTAAAGTAATCAATAAGTAATCTGTAACGATTACCTTGATTAATCTAACCATAGCGTTAGATGTTATGGGGGGCGACCAAGGCCCCCACGTAACACTTCCTGCGGCAATGCTCGCAATAGAAAACCACCCCAATCTGCACTTATTATTATGCGGTGACGAATCTGTCATTGTTGAAACTCTTTCAAAAAAAAATTATTACCCTCATCCTAGAATAACCGTTGTTCCTACTACTCAAGTTGTTGAGATGGATGACAAACCTATTTTTGCCTTACGCAACAAAAAGCAATCTTCTATGCGTAAAACACTCGATCTTGTCAATGAAGATCAAGCGCAAGCTTGTGTAAGCGCTGGTAACACGGGGGCACTTTTTTCAATGGCCCACTTTGTCTTAAAAACCTTACCGGGTGTTGAAAGGCCGGCATTAATCTCTGCATTACCGAGTAATAAATCTGATCAACATGTATTTATGCTGGATTTGGGCGCAAATGTTTTTTGTGATTCAAGTGTTCTATATCAATTTGCGATTATGGGGTCGGTAATGGCAAAAGAAGTCGATGGTATTGAAAACCCAAAAGTAGCGTTATTGAATATGGGCGAGGAAGACAATAAAGGTAGTGATCATATTAAACAAACTGCCAGTTACTTAATGGCAAATGATGATATTAACTATATTGGCTTTATTGAAGGGAATGATATTTTCACCAATAAAGCGGATGTAATTGTTTGTGATGGCTTTGTGGGTAATGTTGCATTGAAAACGTGTGAAGGTGTGGCAAGAATGGTCTACACACAATTACAAGAAATCATCAAAAAGCACTTTTTAGCTCAAATAATGGGCAAAATATTGTCTGGCCCCTTAAAAAAACTCTTTAAACCCATGAACCCCGACCAGTATAACGGTGCAAGTTTGATAGGATTGCGCGGTATTGTGGTGAAAAGTCATGGTAATGCAAATATAACGGCTTTTTATACTGCTATTGTTGAAGCCATTACTGAGATTGAACGACAAGTACCAACTAAAATTAAAGACAAGCTTGAAAAAAGCTTATGTCATAAATAAGTTGCAAGCTCAGTATTATCTAAGTCAATTATAGGTAAATACAGCTTAAAAAATTACATCGGCATAGATCGGATCATGGTTTATGTTGTTAAAGTGGTAAATCAAATTTAATTAGGTCAAAAAATGCAAAATAATTTAGCGTTTGTCTTTCCAGGTCAAGGGTCACAATCTTTAGCTATGTTAGCTGATTTTGCGGATCATGAAGTAGTACAAAGTACTTTTTCTGAAGCATCTGAAGCTTTAGGGTACAACTTATGGCAATTGGTGCAAGATGGTCCGGTTGAAAAGTTAAATCAAACTAACTTTACACAACCCGCGTTATTAACGGCAAGTGTTGCAATATGGCGTTTATGGCATGCATCTTCTTCTGCTTCGCCTAAAGTGCTAGCAGGTCATAGTTTAGGTGAATATTCTGCATTAGTTTGTGCAGGTGTTCTATCACTTGCAGATGCCGTGAAGTTGGTAGAAAAACGAGGCGAATTTATGCAAGCTTCAGTACCAGAAGGTGTGGGAGCAATGGCGGCTGTTATTGGTTTAGATGATGACATTATTATTAGTGCTTGTGAACAAGCCGCGGATAACGATGTAGTTTCAGCAGTTAACTTTAATTCTCCAGGCCAAGTTGTTATTGCTGGTCATAAAGATGCAGTAGCTCGTGCAGGTGTTTTATGTAAAGAAGCTGGCGCAAAGCGTGTTCTTCCTTTACCGGTAAGTGTTCCGTCACATTGTGCTTTAATGAAAGATGCAGCCGACAAGTTAGCAGAAGAGTTTAACAATGTTACTTTTAATGTGCCTAACATACCTGTGATCAATAATGTTGACGTTAAAGCCGAGTCTTCAGTTGATGCAATTAAAGCAGCACTTATTAAACAATTATACAGTCCAGTGCGTTGGACTGAAACTATTCAGTATTTAGCGCAACAAGGTATTGATACAGCGATTGAAGCAGGGCCAGGTAAAGTATTACAAGGCTTGCTTAAACGCATTGATAAAACCATTAGTTGTCAATCTGTTAACGACAAGATATCGTTAACTAAAGCATTAGAATCAGTAGAGTAAAATTATATGTTTTCATTAGAAGGTAAAGTTATTTTAGTAACAGGTGCCAGTCGTGGTATTGGTAAAGCTATTGCTTCACAGCTTAAAGCACTTGGTGGTACTGTTATTGGTACGGCAACATCAGAGCATGGTGCGGCTAATATCAGCGATTACTTGGGCGAAGGGCAAGGTTTAGTGTTAAATGTTACTGACGACGCTTCAATTAGCGCTATGTTTGACTTAATCAAAGAGAAGCATGGCTCGGTTGATGTTTTAGTTAATAATGCCGGTATTACGCGTGATAATTTAATGATGCGCATGAAAGATGATGAATGGGATGATATTATTGATACCAACCTAACATCAGTATTCAAAATCAGTAAAGCTGTATTACGTGCGATGATGAAAAAACGCAACGGTCGTATTATTAATATTGGCTCAGTCGTTGGTACTATGGGCAACGCTGGCCAAGTAAACTATGCTACAGCTAAAGCTGGATTAATTGGTTTTACTAAGTCATTGGCTCGTGAGGTTGCTTCTCGAGGCATTACCGTTAATACTGTTTCACCAGGTTTTATTGATACAGACATGACACAAACATTGACTGATGAGCAAAAAGAAGGCATTTTTGCTCAAGTCCCGGCAAACCGTTTAGGTAAGCCCGAAGAAATTGCTAACGCTGTTGCTTTCTTAGCATCTGATTCTGCAGCGTACATTACGGGCGAAACATTGCACGTAAATGGCGGCATGTACATGGTTTAACACAGGTTTGCTTATCGGCTACTCTTTGTTAAATTTGAATGAATTATAAACAGTTAACAGGTTTGACCAGCAAAAAAGTAAAATTAGAAGCTTGCATGGTTGGCTTTTGACGAATAAACTACACACAATATTGAAATATTGTATTTTCTAGTAAAGGAAAAAAAATGAGTACTATTGAAGAACGCGTTAAAAAAATTACTATTGAGCAACTTGGTGTAAGTGAAGACGAAGTTAAAGTTGAAGCTTCTTTTGTTGATGACTTAGGTGCAGACTCTTTAGACACTGTTGAATTAGTAATGGCGTTAGAAGAAGAATTTGATACTGAAATTCCAGATGAAGAAGCTGAGAAAATTACAACAGTTCAAGCTGCAATCGATTACGTTACTGCTAACCAGTAATATTAAACGAGTGTAATGATTTCAGGCGGTTTAATTACCGCCTGAATTGTTTTTACCGTTTGAAAAATATTTATACCCAATTCAGAATCAACCACTTTGATTTTGAGCAATAAGATATACACCCATTCATATTCTACTCTTTCGGAGGCAGCACATCTCATGAGACGCGTTGTAGTTACCGGTCTTGGCATGCTTAG
>OJDZ01000111.1_pt1 | contig 53362 bp, 42 predicted proteins | sample 1592981 | NCBI WGS metagenome assembly OJDZ01 (sample SAMN05416851, study PRJEB24817) | seawater metagenome | isolation source: Sea water | place: Canada:Atlantic | collected 2013-07
CGTGAAGGCGGCCGTACTGTTGGCGCGGGTGTGGTAGCTGAAGTAACGTTGTAAGCTATCAGTATATAAGGCGCCCTTCGGGGCGCTTTTTTTTGGATCAAGATATGACTGAGATACTGATATGCCTTGCTGAGACTGAACACTTAACTCAGGTCGCTGACCTTGAGCAATCACTCAATCCCCATGCTCCTTGGAGCGCGTCCATGCTCACCGAGTCCGTCTTGGCTGGGGCAGTGGTTTGGGTTTTAATCGTTGAGGATCAAGTCGTGGGTTATCTGGTTTTTGATTGTTTGTTTGAGATCTCCCAAATACTGGCGATCGGAGTTGATCCTAAGTATCAGCGCAAAGGTTTGGCAAAGCAGGTGCTTATGCAGTATGTAGAAACTCAGCGCGCAGCTGGAACCGCTGAGTTACTCCTTGAGGTTGCTACAACCAATCAAGCGGCTATCGCGCTCTACGTAAGTTTGGGCTTTTCTCGGGTTGGCCTAAGACGCGGTTACTATCAAGAACCCGAAAGCGGCATAAAAACTGACGCGCTGGTGCTTAAACTTATGATCTAAAAAAACCGCCAATTGGCGGTTTTATGCTACTGACTATTGGCAGCTGGTTAGCAAGTTAAGTGAGTCGTCACGCACCTCGGTGTTTACTTGCGCTAAGCCGAGCAGGGTGTGAAACAAGTTGTCGTGTGATATGCCTGACTCTTTCCCCTTAGTCCGCAAGCAGGCTTCATCGACCCCCAGTCGCTTCTGTGCGCCCTCTGAGAGCCACATGAGCATGGGAACGCGCTTTTGGGTGTCTGGAGCCATGTTGTAGGGTAGGCCATGCAGGTACAGGCCATTTTCCCCTAGAGACTCACCGTGATCAGAGAGATAAACTGCAGATACGTCGAACTGAGCCTCTTGAGTTTTTAAATACTTGATCACTTCAGCGTTGATGAAATCGGTGTAGCGGATCGTGTTGTCATAAGTGTTGACGATCTGCTCAGAAGTGCAGTTCTCTATGTCGGAGCGTGAGCAGGCGGGGGTAAATGCCTCCATGTTTTTGGGGTAGCGCTCAAAGTAGGTCGGACCGTGTGAACCAATCAGGTGCAGCACCAAGACACGGTTGCCAGACATAGCCTGGATCGCTTTTGGCATCTCATTGATTATGATTTGATCAAAGCAGCTGGTGCCGTTGCAGTTGATGTCGACGACCGTGTTATTGATTTTAACGCTGGTTAGTCCTAATGCTTGAAGTTTGTCACCGCCATCGTTGTCGATCCAAGTTACATCGACGCCTGCCCGCTTGATCAGCGCAAGCACATTGTCTTGGTTAAGCGCCACATCGCGGTCGTAATCCGTGCGGTTTAGCAGTGAGAGCATGCAGGGCAGCGAGGTGGCTGTGGCCGTACCGCAGGACTCAACTGGCCCGATCACGATTGGATCTAGCGGTCGCGTGAAGGGGTTGGTGTCGCGCTCATACCCGTAGTAGCTGACATTTTGGGCGCGAGCGGTTTCACCGATGACGAGCACGAGCAGGTTGGGTTTTTCTGCGGCTTGTGCGGCTGGGTCTAACGTTGCATCTAAGCCGATTCGCTTAAATGCCACTGGTGTTTTGAGTTCATCGCGGGCCAGTTTATAGCCGCTGTAGACAAACTCGTTAGGGATGATCATCTTGCGCAGGTAGGAGTTGTTGCGGCCAACCGAGGCGTAGTCTTTATAGCAAAGTGCAGCGATGACGCCAATTATGACCAACGATAGGACGATCATGCCCAGTTTTTTGAGTAAAAAGCCGCCAACGCTCGCCGGTTTTTTGAGCGGGATTAACAGGATCAAAAGCGCAGGCAAGATACCTAAGAAAAATATCCAAATCCAAAGGTTTACGCTTTGGTAGGAACCCGCTTCTGATGCGTTGGTTTCCATGGCGTTGATGAGCATGTTGGTGTCATAAACCAAACCATAGCTGAGCGTGCCAAAACATAAAGCGCCGGCTATAAAAGTAAGTAGGGCCAATATCGGTTTAGCCAGGTAGGGCCAAGACATGAGCTGAAGGAGTAGGTTAAACACGGCCCAAAAAAACAGTGGTATCGAGATCGCAAACAGGACGCTGACCTGGGCTGAGTCAGCGAAGATCTGCTTAAGCTCAAGATAAATAGGCAGGTTGATGACGGTTGCAAAGTATAGGGCTACAAGCGCCGCTAGAGAGTGATGGGATAGTCTGATGCCGGATAGTCGTTTCATTTTTCTTGGCTTTCAAAAAATCGGATACTACTGCAACGCCAAGCTGATTGGGTGGACTAATTCGCTTTTAGAAAGGCAATCTGATCAACTGTTTAATTAAGCTGACAGACGTAGAGTGTTAAGATAATATAAATAAAATTGATTATCATTTAATCTCAGGCATAAAAAAACCGGCAGCCTTAGCTGCCGGTTTTTTACATTAAATCACTTTGAAAGTTGGCTTAATCCGCCTGATCTTTCATCGAGGCCATGTCGATGACGAAGCGGTAGTGAACATCCCCTTCCTCTAAACGCTTGAGTGCGTCGTTGACATTTTCCATGTTGATTGACTCGCACATCGGATAGATCTGCTTGTCGCGGCAAAAGTCGATCACTTCTTGAGTGAGCTTGATGCCGCCAACCAAAGAGCCAGTAATCTTGCGTTCGCCAAACACCAAAGGCCCAGTGTTTAGGTTACCTGAATCGCCAATTTGACCGACGATGCAGATCACACCGCGTACGTCTAGCAAAGATATATAGGGGTCAAGGTCATGTTTGACTGGAACCGTATCGATGATCAGATCGAAACTGCCCGCCGCTTCTTTCATGGCCTTTTTGTCGGTTGACAGCAGTGAGTGCTTGGCGCCCAGCTCGTCGATCTCCTCAGCTTTATCGTTACTGCGGGTGATCGCGGTCACTTCAGCACCAAGTCCTGCGGCAAGTTGTACCGCCATGTGGCCCAAACCGCCGATACCGATCACGCCGACGCGCGACCCTTCACCGATGTTGTACTCTTTTAGCGGTGAAAACGTGGTGATGCCAGCGCAGACCATGGGCGGGACTTTGGAGAGGTCCAGTGACTTATCGACCTTGAGCACAAAGTGTTCACGCACGACGATATGGGTTGAGAAACCACCTGAGGTGTACTTCTCGGGACCCACCGGGTCTTTAGATGAGTAAGTTTGCACCACTTCTTCACGGCAATACTGCTCGTGGTCGCCTTCGCATTGGTCACACTCTAAGCAAGAGTCAACAAAACAGCCAACCGCCGCATGATCGCCGACGGCGAATTCAGTGACATTTTTACCGACTTTAGTGACCTTGCCTGCAATCTCGTGACCTGGAACTAAGGGGTAGTTAGCGCCGCCCCAGTCGTCGTTGATCTGGTGCAAATCTGAGTGGCAGATGCCCGAATACATGATTTCGATTTCGACGTCGTTGTCGCGGATGTCGCGGCGCTCGATGGTGTGAGGTTTCATGGGGCCGCCGCACTGATGGGCTGCGTATGCTTTGACTTGCATGTGTTTTCCTACTTGTTTGAAAGTGTAGATAGTGTGCCTGTTGCCGGATTACATAGCTGTAGCGCGGTCGTGGCAAACACTTAGGCTTTTGTAAAATGTCTGCCTTGACGGGTAACCGAGTACCTTGAGCCTTCACAATTTTGTTGAAATTGGTGTTTGTGGGGGTTTGTTTAGCTGTCGCTTAATTCAATGCAAAACTAAGCTCCTCTGAATTTAGTTAGCTCTAGGCTGATTGATTGTAGAGGGTTCAGCAGGGCTCTTAAACTTGAAGTTATGGAGGATTCCACCCTGGTCGGGGCAACGCTGATGCTCAGTTACTGATGTCTCCATGTACTTGATCGGTGGGTTGGGTTAAGGTTTTGGGTCAACTTATCAATAAGGACGCACCCATGGATTTGATGAATATGGCAGCTGATCTGCTGGCCAAACAACTCAAACAAGAACCCGCTACCTCGGCGGAGCCTGCACCCAGTGCTGCGCTCGACGCGCTCAAGGGCTTGCTGCCCACTAGCGGCGGCGAGCTTAACTTGGCTGAGCTGGCTGGTCAGTTCATGGGTAGCGGTGGGGTAGCATCGATAGCTGCTTCATGGCTTGGCGATGGAGAAAACAAGGGGATCGATCCAGGTCAAATCATCGAGGTGCTGGGCAACGATAAGATCTCTGCGTTTGCTCAGAAGCTGGGCGTCGACCCGATGGTGGCTTCAAGCGCACTGTCCGCGATCTTGCCCAAGCTGATTGATCAGGGCAGCACTGAGGGTAAGGTAGATGCCAGTGCGATCGCTGGCATGGCAAAGGGGATGCTGGGCGGCTTGTTCAAATAGCTTAAAACGGGTTAAGGCCAAGTGGAGATAAAAAAGACTGCGTGAGCAGTCTTTTTTTGTCTGAGAATTAGAGCCAAGCTTTGAGTTTACTAGCTGCCTTAGGTGAGTGGCTTAGCGATTATAGAGATCGCCACTGTGAGTGTGCGGGAGTTTTCGGTTGGCTGGCTAAGGTGGGCATTGTGCAACTGCTTTAAGTCTTGGGTCTTGTGGCACGACAAAGTAAACTAGCGCCACAAGTTTTTAAGCTGAGCGCCATGAGCACCGAGCCAAGTACTGATCTGAAATCTGCAGTTGATAATCGCCGGACCTTTGCGATTATCTCTCACCCCGATGCTGGTAAAACCACCATGACTGAGAAGCTGCTGCTTTGGGGTAAGGCGATCCAAAAGGCGGGGGAGGTTAAAGGACGCGGAGCCGATCGTCATGCGACATCGGACTGGATGAGCATGGAGCAGGAACGCGGGATCTCGATCACCACCTCGGTGATGCAGTTCCCCTTTGACGGTTGCACGGTCAATCTGCTCGACACGCCCGGTCACGCAGACTTCAGCGAAGACACTTACCGCACGCTGACCGCAGTTGATAGCGCGCTGATGGTGATCGATGGCGCAAAAGGGGTCGAGGAGCGCACGATCAAGCTGATGGAGGTGTGTCGCATGCGCGATACGCCGATCGTGAGCTTTGTGAACAAGCTGGATCGGGAGGTGCGTGATCCGCTGTCCCTGCTCGATGAAATCGAAGAGGTTTTGGGAATTGCCTGCGTGCCGCTGTTTTGGCCGATTGGGATGGGCCGCGACTTTGTGGGGGTGTATGAGCTGGCAACCAACACCACTTACCTGTATCAACAGGGCCACCGCAGTGAGGTGGTCGAGCACAAAACCCTATCTGGCTACGATCATCCGCAGATTCGCGAGAAACTGGGCGATCTGGCGTTTGCTGCTTTTGAAGAGTCGCTTGAGCTGGTGCAGATGGCGGGCACTGAGTTTGATCACGCGCAGTTTTTAGCGGGCAAACAGACGCCGGTGCTCTTTGGGACGGCGCTGGGGAACTTTGGGGTCAACATGGTGCTTGAGGCGATCACGCGTCATGCGCCTTGCCCGCAGCCGCGCGTGGCTATCGAGCGAGTGGTTGAACCCAAAGAAGAGGCCTTTAGCGGCTTTGTGTTTAAGATACAGGCCAACATGGACCCCAGACACCGCGACCGGATTGCTTTTATGCGGGTGTGCTCGGGTGTTTATGCCAAAGGGCTTAAAACTCGTCACGTGCGCTTGGGTAAGGACGTGCGGATATCGGATGCCGTGACATTTTTGGCGGGTGAGCGAGAAGCACTGGAAGTGGCTTATCCGGGTGACATCATCGGGCTGCATAACCACGGCACCATCCAGATTGGCGATACTTTCACCGAGGGTGAGGTGCTCAACTACACCGGCATACCGCACTTTGCTCCTGAGCTTTTTCGCCGCGTGCGCTTAAAAGATCCGCTCAAGTCCAAGCAGCTACAAAAGGGTTTGCAGCAGCTCTCAGAGGAGGGGGCAACTCAGGTATTTATGCCGCAGATCAATAACGATCTGATCTTGGGCGCGGTTGGTGTGCTGCAGTTCGACGTGGTCGCGCACCGCCTCAAAGAGGAGTACGGGGTCAACTGTGTTTACGAGGCGGTTAACATCAATACCGTGCGCTGGATCCACTGCGACGATGAGGCGGCGCTAACCAAGTTTAAGAAAAAAGCCCACGATCAGTTGAGTCTCGATGGCGGCGGTCACCTAACTTACCTTGCGCCATCGCGCGTCAACTTGCAGCTCATGATCGAGCGTTACCCCGAGGTGAGTTTTAGCGCCACACGTGAGCACTAACTCTACGCTTACTTCAAAACGACAAGACGTCAGTAAAACTGCCGAGGCGGTAGTGAGTAAAATGTCGCCAATCGCGGCATATTGTGCTTTATCTAAGCCGCGCTACCGTAGGGTTGTTTTTTGCTACCGCCGATAGAATTCTACTGTCTGCTTCAGGCTTTTAATCAGCTAACGCGCTAAATTCAAAAGGTAAATGTGATTCACATACCCGTTCTGACGACGGGTGTATGTCTAACACTGACTTTTGGCGCGTTTATTGCTTAGTTATCGGTAAGCTTGTAAATACTTAGGGGTAGCAGCTACCCGTTTGCTCCAAATATTAACTTATATTAAACAAACATTTAAGTTAACTGTGGAAAGATTGACTCATGAACTTATTTGACACGCACACTCATTTGGATGAACCGGTTTTTGATAAAGACCGGATCGAGTGTGTGCATGCGGCTTATCGTCACTGCGTTCGCCGTGTCATGTTGGTGGGGTATAAAGCGTCTCACTTTGAGCGTGTGACGCTTGCCGCCAAACAGATCGAAAGCGCTAAAAGACGAGTGGTTGCTATCCCGAAAGTCCATATGGCATTTGGCTTACACCCTGCTTTTATTTCTCAGCACACTCAACAAGACCTCACTTCACTTAAAAATTACTTAGGCGCTGCTGATGCGCTGGGTGAAATCGGGCTAGATCGATACACCTTGGCGTTGCAGGATAAGCAGTCATTTTGCAAACAACTTGATTTTTTCCGCACGCAGTTAGATATGGCTCAAGACTTTTCTAAACCTGTGCTATTGCATATTCGTAAGGCTCATGCCGAAGCACTGCGTGAGATCAAAGACTTGAGTTTCAATCAAGGCGGAATCGCGCACAGTTTTAGCGGGGGAGAGCAAGAGGCGATTGCTTTCGCTGAGCTTGGGTTTAAGCTCGGGGTGACAACTCAGATCACTAACCCCAACGCTAGAAAACTCATCCGCGCTGTCCAGGCGGTGGGTATAAAAAACTTGGTGATTGAGACTGATTCTCCGGACATGCTGCCGATGCAGTTACATGAGCGCGGCAAACTCAATCGTAACGAACCCAAAAACCTATGCAGAGCACTGGTTTCTTTGGCTCAGATTTTGCGTATTGATCTTGAGGAGTTGGCGGATGTGCTTTGGAAGAACTCTTTTGAAGGTTTAAAGATCAACACTCAAAGTGAGTCTAGGCCTGGCGCGCTCCACAGTTGATGATTATCAACTCCTCGCGATTGATCCTAAGTTAAGCTTAAAATACTCCTTTGAATCGCTTGTTTATCCTATGCTCCAACTCGATCCTGCCAGCAGACGCTTTAAGTCCTCAGAAACCCTTTATGGGGAGCTTGCCCTTAGGCAGTTTTTGAGTGCTCATGTCGTGGTGGTGGGTGTTGGTGGCGTTGGCAGTTGGGCAGCTGAAGCCTTGGCGCGATCTGGTGTGGGTAAATTAACTCTGATCGACCCTGATATCGTGGCTGAGTCCAACATCAATCGTCAGTTGATCGCGCTTGATAGCACCTTGTTTCTGCCTAAGGTTGATGTGCTGGGCGAGAGGCTAAAGCAGATTAACCCCTCAATTGAGCTGGTGTTACTGGAGGAGGCTTTGAGCGCGCAAAACTGCGCGCACTATCTGGGCGGTGACCTTGATCAACCTGATTATCCAAGGCCGGATCTGGTGATCGATTGTGTTGACGACACACCTGCAAAGCTCGCCATGGCGCTGTACTGCCGATTTAACAAACTTCGCTTGATCATGGCGGGCGGCGCTGGAGGCAAAACAGACCCAGCTAAAATCCTGAGTGGGGATTTGCGATCCAGCACCGAAGACCCGCTGCTCGCAAAGGTGCGCGCTAAGCTTCGGGAGGCAGGGGTCAACCGCGACCTTAAAGAACCTTTCAAGATTCCTTGTGTTTACTCGGTTGAGAGTCTTAAGCGCGCCAAAAACCCTGGCGCCAAGCTTGCTTGCGGGGGGTTTGGCTCCTCAGTGGTGGTGACCGCCACCTTTGGCATGCACTTGGCTGCCTTGGCTCTAGCTAGGCTTGAGGCGGATAGTTCAAAGGCTTAAGTCGCCCCTAAGGTTTAAATGCCTGCGGTTGTGGTCCCCAGCGCGTGCGTCAGATCAAGCAGGTTTATGTTCTAAAGCTTGACCTTGACCAAATTTGACTTGCTGATCGTCGATAATGCCGCGGCACAGCTTGATGAAATCTTGGGTGACCTGCTCCCAGCCTGCCTGTTGAACTGAGGCGACTGCGTTGATACTGCAGATTGATCGGCTGCGCTGATCCGAGTGGGATAGTAAAAAGCACTCAAGCGCCCGATAAAACGCCCGGTCTGAAAGTTCCTCGCACAGCTCACCATTGACCCCGCAAGTGATGTGTTCTGCTGCTGCAGCCAGATCATAGGCTATGACGGGCAATCCGCTGGCTAGGGCTTCAAGACTCACCAGCCCAAAAGTTTCTGATTTAGAAGGCATGACAAACGCATCGCTGCTGGCGTAGCAGACGCTCAAATCTTGCCCTGTAAGGGCTCCTGTAAAGATCACCCCTGGGTAGCTGGTCTTTAGGCGGGCCAGCTCGGGACCCGATCCGGTGACCATCATCTTGAGATTCGCATGATTGACTTTAAGATCCTGATAAGCGTTCAGGGCCACCTCGATGTTTTTTTCTTTGGCGATCCGTCCAACAAATAAGAGCAGGATATCGTTGTCATTTAGCCCATGAAGCCTGCGAAAATCGGCTGATCGATGACGCGGATTAAAGCGCTGTGTGTCGACGGCATGGCTTAAGAAGTAAGCTCGCTTAAAACCCAGCTGAGTCAATTCCTGCTGCAGGGCACGCGAGGGGATGAGGTTGAGTTGACAGTGGTTATGAAAGATTCGCAGCCATGAAAACACCAGACCCTGAAGGTGGCTTAAACCGTAGTGTTTGGAGAACTCATGAAAGTTGGTGTGATAGGCGCTGATCACCGGAATCCTCATGCGTCTGGCGGTGATCAAAGCGGCCAATCCCAGCGGACCCTCGGTGCCCAGGTAGATGATGTCAGGGCGATGAGTTTTCCAAAGACGATAAAATAAACGGTGACTGGGCAGGCCCACCTGAACCTCGGGATAGTGCGGCAGTCGCACGCCGCGGCAATAAACTTCAAAGGCTTGGGGCTCATAATCAGCGCGAGGCGCGGGTCGAACCAAACTCACCTGTTGGTTTTTGCCTCGCAGCTGATTGATTAGCTCTTCAAGGCAGACAGCCACTCCGTTGATGTCAGGACTGAAAGTATCGCTTACAAAGCTGATGTGCACTGGTCTCAACCTCTTTGATGAGAGCCACTATATTGAGCTGGGTTTATGACAGGCAGATTAAGGCTGTGTAATTTGATTCCCATTCAATCTAGTGGGCGCGCATGAGGCGAGATCTGGATATTGATCGATTCAGTTTTTAGTGATTCGTGCAACTTGGCAAAATGTCAGCAGGTTTACGTTCGAACCGCTGTGGCTGGGTTCGTTTTGAGATCCCGGCGGCTCCTGTGGTTGGCCTGTGATTTGTGTTTTGATATCGCCAGTAGATTTGGGTGAGACACAAGGGATTAATCTTAGGTTTGGCACCTTGAGATCGGATGAGTGCGGGAGTTCCAGTGATAAGGGTGTGGCTTTAGGTACCTGAAAAACAAGATTTAAAGTCTGAAAAAAACCGAGCCAAAGCTCGGTTTTTTTAGTGTAGCCAGATCAGTTGTTGGCATGCAGCTCGCTGTTGAGGGCAACCGCTGATTTGTTGGTGACGCACTGCACCGCACCTGAAACTGAGTCGCGGCGAAACAGCAGATCGTCCTTTCCGGCCAGCTCACGCGCCTTGATGGTTTCAACGACCGCTTTGTCTTCACTCAGCACTTGAACTTTAGTACCGGCGGTGATGTACAAACCTGATTCAACCGTGCAGCGATTGCCAAGTGGGATGCCGATACCGGCGTTTGCGCCAATCAGGCAGTTTTGACCAACCGAGATCACGATATCGCCGCCGCCTGAGAGCGTGCCCATGGTGGAGCAACCGCCGCCCAGATCCGATCCGTCGCCGACGACCACACCAGCAGAGATCCGGCCTTCAACCATCGAGGTGCCAAGGGTTCCTGCGTTAAAGTTCACGAAACCCTCGTGCATGATCGTGGTGCCAGCGGCGATGTGTGCACCTAAGCGGACGCGGGCTGTGTGAGCGATACGCACCCCGCTTGGTACGACGTAATCCGTCATGCGCGGGAATTTGTCGACACTGTTGACGCTGAGCAACTCGCCCTGCAGACGAGCCTCAAGTTGACGCTCAGCCAGCTCAGCGATATCAATCGCGCCCAAATTAGTCCAAGCCACGTTTGGCAACAGCCCAAAGATGCCGGCTAAATTGATGCCGTGAGGCTTAACCAGGCGGTGCGAGAGCAGGTGAAGTTTTAAGTACACCTCAGGCGTGCTGGTAGAAGCCTCATCAATCTCTAAGATCGTGACCACGCAAGGTTTTTGGGTGCTCATGCAGGTTTTAGCCAGCTCACTTTGCTCAGTGCTTGAGCTGGCAAGTGCATCGCTGAGGCCGTTGAGTTGGTCACTGGTGACGAGTTTGGCCACATTGCCGCCGGTATAGCCCAAGATTCCGCGCAGCGCTTGTTCAATATCAGCATCTGGGTTCAATACTGGTTTGGCGTAAAAAACTTCTAGCCACTCACCCTTAGAGTTCTGGGTGCCTACTCCGATCGCAAACGCAAACAAGCTCATATCTAATCCTTGATGGCCCAAAAGCTCGGGCGCTTTTTAAAAAAACATATGATACCAGATCGCCAGTTAATCAAAAGCTGAGCGGGGCGACCGATTGATGCAAAGGTGTTACCAGTTGGCGCTGCGTCAGCTGAGTGGGTGACTGGCTAGCATTGACATTTTACTGGTGAGTGAAAAGATAGTAGAAGCTTGTGGTAAAATGTCCGCCACTTTAAACCAGTGCTACTTAATCAGGGGCAGGCCATGTTTTCAGACACCAGTATCCAGAATTATGATCCGGATCTTTTCGAGGCAATGAGTGCTGAGAGTGCTCGGCAAGAGTCGCATATCGAGCTGATCGCCTCAGAGAACTACTGCTCTCCAGCAGTCATGGAAGCTCAGGGTTCGGATCTGACCAACAAATATGCTGAGGGTTACCCAGGTAAGCGCTACTACGGCGGTTGTGAGCATGTTGATGTGATTGAGCAGTTGGCGATTGACCGGGCTAAAGAGCTGTTTGGTGCTGACTACGCTAACGTGCAGCCGCATGCAGGATCTCAGGCTAACTCAGCCGTTTTTTTGGCGCTGATTGAGGCGGGTGACACTGTTTTGGGCATGAGTCTGGCCGACGGCGGTCACTTAACTCACGGATCGCACGTTAACTTTTCTGGTAAAAACTACAAGGCGGTTCAGTACGGTCTGGACAACTCAACCGGTGAGATTGACTATGATCAGGTTGAGGCGCTGGCGCGTGAGCACAAGCCTAAATTGGTTATAGCTGGTTTTTCAGCTTACTCTCAAGTGGTTGATTGGCAGCGCTTTCGCGATATCGCCGATGAAGTAGGGGCTTACCTGCTGGTTGATATGGCGCACGTAGCGGGCTTGGTTGCCGCGGGTGTCTACCCATCTCCCGTGCAGATCGCCGATGTCACCACCACGACCACTCATAAGACGCTGCGTGGCCCGCGCTCAGGTTTGATCCTGGCTAAAGCCAACCCTGAGATCGAGAAAAAGCTGCAATCAGCGGTTTTCCCAGGTAATCAAGGTGGTCCGCTCATGCACGCGATCGCTGCCAAAGCGATCTGTTTTAAAGAAGCGATGGAGCCAGGCTTTAAATCCTACCAGCAGCAGGTCGTGGCTAACGCTAAGGCGATGGGTAATATGCTGATTGAGCGTGGCTATGACGTGGTATCTGGCGGCACTGAAAACCACCTGTTATTGGTTAGTTTGATCAAACAAGACATGACTGGTAAAGAGGCCGATGCTTGGCTTGGCGATGCGCACATCACGGTTAACAAAAACGCGGTGCCAAATGATCCAAAGTCTCCTTTTGTGACCTCGGGGATACGTATCGGCACCCCTGCGATTACCACGCGGGGTTTTGGTGAGGTTGAAGCCTCTGAGCTGGCGGGTATGATCGCTGATGTGCTCGACTCTCGCGGCGATGAAGCGGTCATCAAAAAGGTGCGTGCTCAGGCCGCTGATCTGTGTGATCGCTTTCCGGTGTACGCCAAAAACCAGTGAGTTTTTGTGGTTTAAAAAAGCGCCCCTTAGGGCGCTTTTTTTGTGAGTTTAGATGTTGGGCGAGCTAGGGCTATCTGAGGACAGCGCGTCGATCAATAGTTTTAGGCGGCGAGCGGAGTCGATGGCTGCTGCTGGGACATGAGCAAATCGGCTGCCATTTGTCAGGGTTACGTCTACCCACTCAAGATCGTACGTGAGGCTTGCGATGTTTTGGGGCGCGGTGGCCTGATTGCCGTAACTGAGAAGCTCGCGGCTTAAGGTTAATGAGCCAAACTCAAGCGTCTGTCCGCTGTTGATCTGCTGCAGGGCGGCCGGAAAAAAGCGCGCCTCTTCTAGCTGATCTAGGGCGCCAATTAGCGCATGAGGTCTTGCCGCGCGAAGCAGCAGGTAGTCGTGGCGCGTCCTGATCACGGTTTGAGTGATGGGGCCTAAGGCGGTGAGCTCCTTTGTGTGAACGAAATGGGTGTCACCGTCGAAAAAAGCTTGAGAGGAGCCAAACCAAGATTGGCGAGCGGCCTTAGTGGCGAACACCTCAATCTTTGAAGTTACATAAACACCAGCTATCAAGAGGCAGATCAGCACCCATACCAAAGTCCAGACCAGGGTTCCGGTCAGATCGTCGCTCTGGAACCCACCCTGCCATAGCACCCATATCTGCTTAAGTTGAAGCAGTAAAAACAAGACCGGTAGAGCAGCTGCCAGCAGGTAAGGTCTGGGCGCTAGGGCAAAGCGCTGGCCGCCGGTGGCTGAGTAGCTGATACTGCTTAGGTTGGTTGGGTTCGGCTCTGATGTATCTGGTTCAGGCCGAGCGGCCGGGTCGATGTATTCAGCGGTTGTAGTAGGCTCTTTGAAGGGCGCTGGATCTACAGTTTTTTGCTGAGATACTTGCTGGGGTTCCTGTGTGAGCTGGGTTATGGGTTTATGCGGTGAACCAACTGTCTGATCGACTTGGCTGTTTACACTATCTTTAAGTGGAAGCGGGGTGGGTGAAAGTGCTATCGGTGTAGTTTGCTCTGCTGCAACCGCTGAGGTGGTTATCTGATCCGATTCGGCTTTAGGATTTTGTCTTTCAACAGTGGGCGATGATTTGGGTTTGGTGGATTGCTCGGACTCAAACTGACTTGAGGGGAGGTAGATGTCTGAGGCTTTTGTGCGGCTTGAATCGGCTTGCAGATCCAGGTTTCCTGCAGGCCAAGGGGTGAGCCACTGCGCCACCGGCATAAACCGGCTCTCGCCAATTTTAAAAACCGCGCACCGCTTGAGATTCACTGCGGCCGGGTTTAGGGTGATCACACTTAGTTTTTGCTTGAGCTTTTGCGATTCAACTAACGCTTCAAAAAAAGCACAAAAACATAAAAAGTGTCGAAACTGGCTGTTTCGCTCCAGCTTATCAAGCGTGCTGTTTGTTTTACTGGCTGCCAGCTCGTTTAGCTCCCGCAGCCGACTCAGACCTAGATTGCTGGGCCTGATATCAAGCTTGCTCAGCGCTCGAGCATAGGCGAGTTTGGACATCTGCTCGGCATCTGCACCGTTTTTGGCCCACTGATGAAAAGTTTGGGCAAGCTCTTGATCGGGTTTTGGCGCTAGGCTCATCTTGCTGGGTATCCAGGTGATCTACGGGGCAGATCGGTGCGTTATACTGAGCACCAAACTTTTGAATCTAATTTATCATGAAATTCACCTCTGCTATATCGATTGCGATCTTGCTCGCAGGCTTAAGCGCTTTGAGCGGCTGCGGGCAAACTGGCCCACTTTACCGAACTGACGTGCCAGCGAGCCAGCTGCCCGAGCCTGACTCCTCCATGGATTCAGTTGAAACCTCTTTAAGCGAGCAGGACCCAAATGACTTTTAAGCCCTTTACCCGTATCAAAGATGAGCTGCAGGCCGAAAATGTCCCTCTGCAAACCTTGGCGAAAACCTACGGCACCCCGCTGTATGTCTACTCGAAAACCCTGCTTGAAGCTAACTATCAAGCGTTTGATCAGGCTTTTGGCGAGATAGATCACCAAGTGTGTTTTGCGGTTAAAGCCAACTCAAACCTAGGCGTACTCAGTGTGCTGGCCAAGCTTGGCAGCGGGTTTGATATTGTCAGTGGCGGCGAGCTTAAGCGTGTGCTGGCAGCTGGCGGAGACGCAGCCAAAGTGGTTTTTTCAGGCTTAGGTAAGTCTCACGCAGATATCGAGCTGGCACTCAGATCTGGCATCGCTTGTTTCAACGTCGAGTCTGAGGCGGAACTTAAGCGCATCTCTGAAGTCGCTGCGCGCATGAATCTGCCCGCGCCGATCTCCTTGCGCGTCAACCCAGACGTCGATGCTCAAACGCACCCCTACATATCGACCGGGCTTAAAGAAAACAAGTTTGGCGTGCCTTTTGAGCGCGCACTTGAGCTCTACACACAAGCGAAGCTTGACCCGTTTTTGCAGGTGGTTGGGGTGGATTGCCACATCGGCTCGCAGCTCACCAGCACGCAAGCCTTTGAGGACGCGCTTAGCAAAATGTCGACGTTGATTGCTGAGCTTGAGGATCAAGGGATCGCGCTAAGCCACATCGATATCGGCGGGGGGCTGGGCGTTTGCTATCAAGATGAAACACCGCCCACGCCGCATGAGTACGCTCAAGCGCTGCTACCGACGCTAAAAAACTTAGGTCTCAAGGTATACATGGAGCCAGGACGGGCGATCGCTGCTAAGGCTGGATTGCTCTTGACCAAAGTGGATATCTTAAAGCCCACCGAGTTTAAAAACTTTGCCGTGGTCGATGCGGCCATGAACGACTTGATCCGCCCGGCGCTTTATCAGTCCTGGATGGACGTGCAACCCGTCAGCCCAAGTTTGGGTGAGGTGAAAACTTGGGACATCGTCGGTGCGATCTGTGAGACTGGTGACTGGTTGGCTAAAGATCGTGACCTTGCCCTTGAGCACGGCGATCTGCTCGCGATCATGGATGCCGGAGCTTATGGGTTTGTGATGGCGAGCAACTACAACACCCGTGGGCGCGCGGCTGAAGTGATGGTCAGCGGCGCTTCGCATCAGTTGGTTCGCGAGCGTGAAAAGGCGGAGTCATTATGGGATTTGGAGCGATGTTATGAGTGAGGGCCTGATTAACTTTACCAAGATGCATGGCCTTGGCAATGATTTCATGGTGCTTGAGCGAATTACTCAATCGTTTGAATTGACCCATGATTTGGTTAAGTTGCTGGGCGATCGTCACTTAGGTGTGGGTTTTGATCAGCTGCTGTTAGTTGAGGCGCCAGAGCGTCCTGATGCGGACTTTAGGTATCGGATATTTAACTCCGACGGCTCTGAAGTTGAGCAGTGCGGCAACGGCGCGCGCTGCTTTGCTCGTTTTGTCGTTGAGCGCGGACTGAGCTTTAAACGTGAACTGGTGGTAGAAACAGCTTGCGGCTTGATTTACTTGACCATCACCGACTCGGGTCTGGTGAGTGTTGATATGGGTCACCCTGAATTTGAGCTCAAAAGTTTGCCATTTGTACCTTTGGGGGCTCCTGATAGTGAGGGACGCTATGTACTGAGTGCGGGGACTGATTCGGAGGCATTTTATATGGTGAGCATGGGCAACCCCCACGCGGTCACTGTGGTCGATGACGTGCTAAGCGCGCCGGTTGCCCGCTTTGGCAGTCAGATCGTCAAACACCCTACCTTCCCAAAACAGGTCAACGTGGGTTTCATGCAGATCATAAACCCCAGCTCTATCCGCCTCAGGGTTTATGAGCGCGGGGCAGGAGAGACTCAGGCCTGCGGCACAGGTGCGTGCGCGGCTGTGGTGGCCGGAGTGCGCATGGGGCTGCTTAAAGCCGGCAAGCCTGTAGAGGTTCAGCTATACGGTGGTCGGCTACAGATTGAATGGTCGGAGGGCAAGCCTGTGATCATGAGCGGGCCAACCGAGCGGGTGTTTGATGGGCAGTTAGACTTGATCCGATTAAAAGCGATGTCTTGAGGTAATCCGATCTATGAAGGGCGACAAATTGGCTAAAAGCGAGCGTCTTGAGCTGGCCGATTTGTTTCGACAATGGCTTAACAATCAACTCTCCATCAAGCGCTCAGCACACACGATCAGGGCCTATACCCGTGATATTGGTAAATTTGTTGATCACTGCGAAGAGATCGGGTTAGACCTTAAAGATATTGCGTTTCTTGATATGGAGCGCTACTTGGCTTTGAGACTTGAGCGTGATCAGCTCAGTAACTCAAGTGTGCAGCGGGAGCTCTCATCGCTGAGGCAGTTTTTTCACTGGCTTGAGCTTAGTGGGCAGATTGAGCAAGACCCAACCACTGAGCTGGGACTTAAGCGTAAACCTCGAGGTTTGCCTGAAATCTTGGATCAACAGACGGTCGTGCAGTTTTTAGCTCATCAGCCTGAAAATCTAACTCCTAGGGCTGAAGTGCTTTATATGCGTGATCAGGCGATGTTTGAGTTGCTTTACGGGTCGGGCCTTAGGGCATCCGAGCTGGTTGGGCTCAAATTAGGTGGACTGCTTTTAGATCACCATATGGTTCGAGTGATGGGTAAGGGTTCAAAAGAGCGTGAACTGCCACTGACTCGTCAATCGGTCGAAGCGATAAAGCGCTGGTTGGGTGTTCGTTTTGCTAAAAGTGAGGCCAAAGAAGTGTTTTTGAACTCACGAGGAGCACAGTTGAGTGCTCGTTCGCTGATACGGTTGATAAAGAAGCGCGCTGCTGACTGCGGTATTGCGCAAAACACTTACCCCCACCTGCTCAGGCACTGTTTTGCAACGCATCTGCTCAGCGCGTCTAAGGATTTGCGCGGTGTTCAGGAGCTGCTGGGCCATGAGAACCTCTCAACCACCCAAATCTATACTCAGGTGGACTTCGAGGAGTTGACTCGGGTGTATGACGCTGCTCATCCAAGGGCCAATCACATCAAGTAATTGGCTCTATAAAAAACTAAGCGGGTTGCTTAAAGCCGTTTAAGATAAAGTCGCTGTGCTGTTTGATTCGGGGTAGGGTCTCACTGGATTGGCCGTCAGAAATACTGCCGATATAATATCGGTTAGCGTACAGCCAGTTCATCAGTCGGTCGACTGAAAGAGGCTTGCAGACAAAGTAGCCTTGTATCACATCACAGCCCATGTCGTTCAGGATGCTCGAGATTTTTGCGCACTCAACACCTTCAGCAACGGCGCAAAGGCCTAAACTTTTGGCCATTTGTAAGGTTGATTCAACGATAACAAAGTTGTTCTGATTGGTGTCCAAGTCAAAAACAAATGAACGGTCGATCTTGATTTCGCTGAGCTGTAATTTGTTGATGTAGCTGAGCGAAGAAAATCCGGTGCCGTAATCATCGAGAGATACTCGAACACCTAGCGCATATAGGCGCTCTAGTGCTGATTTCTGTTCATCTTTCATGTCAACAACCAGTGACTCGGTGATTTCTACCATGATCCTTGAGGCGGGCACTTTGTTTTGATGGAGTGCGTCTTGTAGGTAGTCGATGATCGAGTGATTGACGTTAAGTGCTGAGAAGTTGATTGATGTGACCACATCGTAACCCGTATCCATCATGACCTTGGCTTGAGAGATGATAGCGTCTATGGTCCAGCGGCAAAGCGCGTCTATCGAGCCGGTTTTTTCTGCCAATCGGATAAAATCAATCGGCGAAATATTGCCGTGTCTTGGGTGCTGCCAGCGGATTAGTGCTTCCAAACCCATGATCTGACCTGTGCTTAAACACAGCTTAGGCTGATAGAGCATGTAGAACTGATTGGAGTTAATCGCAGGAAAAATACTGCCCACCAAGTTTTTGGTATCGAGCTCGTAAACTTCAAAGTATTTGATGGCAAGTTCATGCCCGGTGAGCAAGGTGACAAAGCTTACGACTATCACAGCAACAGCAGCAAATACGCTGAGCATCATGATCAACCACTGAGGCAGGTTGATGTCGGTAAACACGTAGGCAAAGGACAGTAGCATCCACAAAAACGGAAGAGCTGCGGTTCCGATGGCAATCAGTAAAGTGCCTAACATGGGTTCACGGGTATAGTAAAAATGCCCGAGTATCAGCGCATGTGGCAGCAACAAAGTACTCAGAAGTGGCAGGGTATAAATCGGATTGATGAGCACCAACAGCAATAAGGTAATCACGTTGATGGAGTATAAAAACCAGATGGCTGGTTTATAGTCTTTAATTTTCAGGTACGAAAAAAAGGACTCTTGGGCTGAACTGCGCACAAAGATGATGACAGTCAGAATCAGCGCCAAAGGCAAAGAGAAGCGGGAGAACTCAATCAATCCGGGGGTGTAGACCTGGGATGCAAAGCTTGAAAACACCGACTGCAAGTACAGATTGGAGAGTCCAAAAAAAGCGTAAGCGAGACCGGCAATGAAAAAAGACAGCCCAGCTGAGGTGTTTTTGTTTTGCTGCAGCAGCGTAAACCCAAGCAGCATGATATAGATAAACGACGCCAAAAATAGGCCGTTTACGATGCCATAGCTATGAACTATGAGGTCACTGTTCTCAAGAAATAAGGCTCTTGAATCGATCGATAATTCAGTAAAAATCAACGCTCATCCTTGAGAGTAGAGAATGGAATACGAAAGAGTAGTGTGTTTGAGTCGACCAATCTTAGCTATCGCTAGAGGATAGACGCTGAGATAAATCAGATCAGATGCGCCATAAACCCTTATAGGTTATAGGGTTTAATTAAAAAACGCTGCACAGAAGCAGCGTTTTTTATCTTATTGGGTCTTACAGGTGATTTAAGATACTTTGATTGACCTGATCTAGCGTTGCATCGATGGTAAGCCGGACAGCGTCTTTGGATAACTCCATGGCGGTGTCAGGGTCTTTTAGGCCATTGCCAGTTAAGGTGCATACGATGGTAGAGCCCTCAGGAATCTTGCCGCTCTTAACGTCTCTGAGTACCCCAGCAACTGAGGCTGCTGAAGCAGGTTCACAGAAAACCCCTTCTAAACTTGCCAGCAGTAATTGGGTATTTAAGATCTCGCTGTCAGGCAATTCACCAAACCAACCGCCGGATTCTTTCATCACTTCGTGTGCTTGAGACCAGCTTTGTGGGTTACCGATACGGATCGCAGTGGCGATGGTCTCTGGGTCTTTGACCGGAGCGCCGCGCATGAACGGAGCTGAGCCGTCTGCTTGAAAACCAAGCATCTTGGGACGTGAGTCTTTAGCGATGATCGGCTCGCCGGTGAACTGGCAGGATCCTTCACAAAAAGAACAAGCGTTGGTGGTGTGCTCGCCGGACTGGATAGCGCTTTCGGTATAGCCGATCCAGTGTGCCGTGATGTTACCGGCGTTACCAACGGGCAGGGCATGGTAATCCGGTGCGCGTCCCAACTCCTCGATGATCTCAAAGCTTGCCGTTTTTTGACCTTGCAAGCGGTAAGGGTTAATCGAGTTTACGATGGTGACGTTGGTTTTGGCCGCCACGTCTTTGACCAGCTGCATGCCATCGTCAAAGTTACCGCGGATCTGCATGGTGATGGCGCCGTACATCATCGCTTGAGCGAGTTTCCCCATGGCAATCTTGCCTTCAGGGATCAGTACAAACGCCTTGATGCCTGCGCGCGCGGCGTAAGCAGCGGCTGCGGCTGAGGTGTTGCCGGTAGACGCGCAGATGATCGCCTTGGAGCCCGCTTCAACCGCCTTGGTGACCGCCATGGTCATGCCGCGATCTTTGAAGGATCCGGTGGGGTTAAGCCCCTCGTATTTGACATAAATATCGACATTTTTACCGGTTGTCTTAACCAAATTACTCAGGCGAATCAGCGGCGTATTACCTTCACCCAGGGAAATCGCAAGGGTGTCAGCTGAGAGTGGCAAGCGGCTGCGATAGCGGTCGATTAAGCCGGTATAGTGGTTAGGCGTGGCCTGAAACTTCATAACTGAGACCTTTAATTAATTAAGTTCTTCGATTCGTAAACGAACTATGGGGGTGTTGACGGCTTCAAGTGACTCAAGTGCCCTGATCGCAGCGTCTATCTTGGATTCAAGCACCCTTTGAGTGGTGATGATGATGGGTACGGCTTGATTGTTTTGAGTGCGCTTCTGGATGATCGACTCGATATTGATGCCGTGATCACTCAAAATTCGCGTGACTCGCGTCAGCACTCCCAGCTCATCGATCGTGGTCAGGCGCAAGTAATAAGCCGAAATCACTTCTGAAATGTCCGCGATGGGCAGCTCACTGATCTGATCGGGCTGAAACGCTAAGTGCGGCACCAATTGATTGGCTGCACCGGGATTGGCCAAGGCGCGAACCAAATCCATGACGTCTGCCACGATGGCCGAAGCAGTCGGACCAGCACCGGCACCAGCACCGTAGTACATACTGTTACCCAGCGCGTCGGATTTAACCATGACGGCATTTTTGACGCCGCTCACATGGGTTATGAGTCGGTGGGTTGGGATCAGCGTGGGGTGAACACGAAGCTCGATCTTGTTCTGTTCTTGACCGGTTTGACGTATGGCCAGGCCCAAGTGCTTGATGCTGAAGCCTAGCTCGCGTGCGTATTCGACGTCGGCTTGCTGGATGATATCGATGCCTTCGCAAAAAACCTTGTCGAACTGCAGCGGGATACCAAAAGCGATAGAGGCTAAGATGGTGAGCTTGTGTGCTGCATCGATCCCTTGCACATCGAAGGTCGGGTCGGCTTCTGCGTATCCAAGTTCTTGAGCTTGGGCTAGGGCAGTTTCAAAGCTGGCACCGCTTTGCATCTCGCTTAAGATAAAGTTGCCCGTTCCGTTGATGATGCCGGCCAAGCGTTCAATTTGGTTGGCCGCGAGTGATTCGCGCATCACCTTGATGATGGGGATGCCGCCTGCAACCGCCGCTTCATAGGCGATAAAGACACCAGCCTTATCGGCTAGCGCAAACAACTCGTTGCCTTTTTCAGCAATGAGCGCTTTGTTGGCGGTGACGATGTGCTTGCCATGCTTGATCGCTTCAACCATGAGCTCTTCGGCAAAATCAATCCCACCGATAACCTCTATGACGATATCTACATCGGGCTGTCTGACGATTTCAAGTAAGTCGCTGCTTTGTTTCACGCCTTCAAGATTTAGATCGGGTCGATCGCGGCGGGTACCAACGTGAGTGATCTCGATGTCACAGCCCGTTCTACGCTTGATCTCTGTCAAGTTTTCCTGAAGAAGCTTAACCGTACCCGCTCCTACGGTTCCCAGTCCTAATATTGCTAGCTTAATGCTACGCACAAACACCCCTGGTCAAACTGATAATAAAGTGGGTCATGATACCCGAAACCACAATCAACGCGCCACGCCCTTAGGGCGTGGCGTTTAGATATAACTGTGGTTAATTGGCTATCGAGTGGTTTAAATGTCAGGCCTATTTGAAACTAGTCCCCGCTTGAATCGCGAGCTTGGCAAGATCTTGTGCTGGAACGTAGCCGCCGACTTGCTCCCCTTTAACGGTGAAGATCGCAGGAGTTCCCTGAACGCCGAGTTCATGACCCAAATCAACTTGCTGCTGAACGGGATCATCGCAGGCTTTGGCTTTTGGTATGGGCTGACCAAGTTTGGCTTGAGTCATGGCGGCTTTAGGATCGCTGCTACACCAGACATTTTTCATCGGCTGTACGCTAGCTTCACTTCTGGGCCATGCCAAGTAGCGCACCTCAACTCCCAGATCGTTCAGCTCGCCGATCTCGCTGTGAAGTTTACGGCAGTAACCGCAGTCCACGTCGGTGAAGACGTAAAGCAAGCCTTTGGATTTGCCCTTGGGCTTGAAGTTGATGCTTTTACTGAGCGGTATGCCTGAGAGCACAGAGACGACGTTGCTGTTGCGCAGTGTCGCTGAGATATCAACTGGTGGGTTTTCACCAAGGCGGGCAACGTTGCCTTGAAAGACGTATTTGCCGTCAGCGCCCGTGTAAAAAGCAGGTATACCGGTCACTTGAACATAATACAGGCCGGGAACTTCAGTGGCCTGGACTGATTTCACTGAGCTGTCGACTCCGCTGAGCTTCAGGTTGGAATCTAGCTTAACTTTGACCGTGTTGAGATCTTTGGCACTAACAACCGTCATCTGAGGGGCGGATGAGGATTTATGAACTTCAGTAATCGAAGGGGAGGGAGTGGTTGCCTCGCCAGCATCGCTGTTGCTCTGATCGCAGCCTGTGAAAGCGAGCGTGCTAAGAGCTAAAAAACTCAATAAAAATCCATAAGATTTAGGCGTCATTGCCATGGGAAACCCTTTTAATATTTGGTGATGTTTCGATCAATGTTCAGCATATAGCAACTGGTCAAGAAACTACAATACTGTGCGTTAGTGCTGCAAATTACCCGATCAACGCCGGTTTAGTCTGTCTATAATCGTGAAAATTGATGAGGATTTGGTATGGCACTCGGCAGTCTGTTGCTTCTTTTAGATGATATATCGGTCGTGCTCGATGATGTGGCGCTCATGACCAAGGTGGCCGCTAAAAAAACCGCAGGGGTACTTGGGGATGATCTGGCGCTGAATGCCCAACAGATGCTGGGGATTCATGCCAAGCGTGAACTGCCGGTTGTGTTTGCTGTGGCGAAGGGCAGTGCTATCAACAAAGTCATCTTGTTGCCGCTGGCGCTGTTGCTGTCTTATTTATCTATTCTTCTGGGTTGGCCGCTGTTGGTTACCCTGCCACTGATGATCGGCGGAGCCTACCTTTGTTTTGAAGGGGTTGAAAAGGTACTGCACCGCTGGCTTCCTCACGATGAGGGTGATCATGACAAATTGTTGGATGCAGCAAGCAGTGAATCCTTTGACATGGTGCAATTTGAGAAACAACGTATCAAAGGAGCAATCCGCACTGACTTTATCTTATCGGCTGAGATCATGGTGATTGCGCTTGGGACGGTTGAGGGTAAACCGCTCATCGAACAGGCGGCTGTACTTGCCCTGATTGCGGTGCTGATGACCATCGGTGTGTATGGTTTGGTCGCTTTGATCGTCAAGATGGATGACGCTGGTTTATGGCTGCTAACTAAAAAGACCAAAGCCTTACAAATTCTTGGTCAAGGTCTGGTCTCCGCCAGCGCGCCGCTCATGAAGCTTTTGGGCTGGATTGGCACGGTAGCCATGTTTTTGGTCGGCGGCGGTATCATCGCGCACAACGTGCCGCTTGCTCACCACCTGCACGAAGGCATGACGCACTTGATAGGCTCGGGATTGATTCAGGATATGGGTTTCAACTTTGCGGTAGGTTTCGTGGTGGGACTCGCTGTGCTGGCTTTAGTCAGTTTGATTCAGTGGTCAAGAGCACGTTTTCAAAAGTGACTGCTGAGAAAAATTTGATGATTAAGTGCTTAGATTCCTAAAAAAAGACATTGCAAAAAACCAACCAAACACAGGGGTTTGGTTGCAGCACAGCCACCTAAGTCAAATGGAGCTCTTTGCCCAAATCCACCATGATTGAAGATCATAAGAATTTAATTATATAGAGGTGGTTATGGGCGTTGGATTTCCAATTTGGGCATCAATCATAGGTTACATCGCGCTGATTGTGTTCATGTGCTGGGTATTCCGCAGGTGGATCTTGCTTCGCACTAAGAAAAAAGAGTTCAGCGACACCAGCTATCCCCGCGACGACAATGATCCACATCTGGAAAGGATCGTTACGGACAAAGATCTATAACGATTGCTTGACCCATTCAATCTTAAGTACGCGAGCGCTTTCATAACCGACAGCACTGCTGAAATTTATATGTTGAATTACTGCACTCAAATCTTCCTATGTCACGCTTGGCATGACCATCATCTTAAAAAGCTGAACACCGTAGTCATTTATCAATGTTTATAGAAAACGACGAGCAACTTAGATTGGACACAGGAGTGTTTTTCTAATTTAACGTTTCATAGCCGGGATGCCTGCTACTGAATAACCGCATCGAATCAAAGGGAGTTAACACCATGGGAATCAGAGACAATTTAGAGGCACATCTAGAACACCTCAAAAGCACGACGCAGGGAGAACACAACTTTCACCAAGCAGTTGATGAACTCTTCGATGATGTGATCAGTTATGTGGAGCAAAACGAGAGCGAGTATAACGATCAGGTGATCAATCGTATGCTCTACCCAGACCGAGTGATCAACTTCAGTGTGGCGTGGGTTGATGATGAGGGTGGACTTCAGGTCAACCAAGGGTGGCGGGTGCAGTTCAACAACGCAATCGGGCCTTATAAAGGTGGCCTTAGGTTGCACCCAGACGTGTCTTTAGATGATTTTAAATTTTTGGGATTTGAGCAAACCTTTAAAGATGCGCTAACCGGCTTACCGATGGGCGGCGGCAAAGGTGGATCGGACTTTAATCCTAAGGGGCGTTCAAACCCCGAGATTCGCCGGTTTTGTCAGGCATTTATGACTGAGCTGTCGCGCTACATCGGCCCTGATCAGGACATACCGGCTGGTGATATCGGCGTTGGCGGACGTGAGCTGGGTTATATGTTCGGTCACTACAAACAGCTTACCGGCAAGTTTCACGGGGCGCTGACCGGCAAGGGTCCAAGCTTTGGTGGGAGCTGTATCCGTACCGAGGCAACCGGTTACGGTACGGTTTACTTTTTGGAACAGGTGCTGATTGATCAAGACGATGAGCTCAAGGGCAAACGCTGCGCTTTATCTGGTGCTGGTAACGTGTCGCTATACTGCTCACAAAAACTGATTGAGAAAGAGGCGGTGGTGTTAACTCTTTCTGACTCTCAGGGAGTGCTCAGAAGTGAAGAGGGCTTTACCCAAGAGCAAATCACCGACTTGATTGAGCTTAAAGAAACCAATCACGGTGCACTCAAAGACTATAAAGACACTTTAAGTGACACCTCAGGACTCAAATATACTGAGGGCGGAGATGTCTGGGACGGGGAATATGACATCGCCATACCCAGTGCCACTCAAAACGAGGTCGATGAAGCTGAAGCGAAGGCAATCATCAAGGCGGGTGCCAAAATCATGTGCCAAGCCGCGAACATGCCTTGCACCAAAGCTGCTGTTGAGGCGTTCAAATCCAGCGACGTGCAAAATCTGCCTTCTAAAGCAGTTAATGCTGGCGGGGTCGCGGTGTCGGGACTTGAGCGCGCGCAAAACGCGATGGGCATGAGCTGGACCAGTGAGAAAGTGGACGATGAGCTCAAATCAATCATGAAAAACATCGTGAAAGCCTGTCAGGACAACGGGAAGCTAGAGGGTGGCAAAGTCGATTACTCGCGCGGCGCTAACATAGCCGGCTTCAAGCGCGTTTATAAAGCGATGGCTGCTTACTACGGTTGATTGATTGGGTGATTGCTCATGTGTTTGATTAAGGCTGACTAATCGTAATAGTTAGACGCGTTAACAGCGATATAAAAATGGCAACCTTTGCCAGCACTCAAGTGCTGATCAGGGTTGCCATTTTTCATGGACTTTTACTGGTTAAAGGGAGTCAGCGTGTTGCTCAATTGTGCTAAAATTACGGGTCGAAAAGGTACTGATCCTCTGTTCGATGTTGCTGGGACGAAACAGGCTGTTTGAGTGTCCTGGCGGTTGAGCGGGTAAAAAAATTAGCGTAAGGAGCACGCATGAGCGACTCGGATATCCAACCCATCGCGATTGTCGAAGAACTCAAACAATCTTACTTAGATTATGCGATGAGCGTGATTGTCTCACGCGCACTGCCTGACGTGCGCGACGGGCTTAAGCCCGTTCACCGGCGTGCGCTGTTTGCCATGCATGAACTGGGCAACGACTACAACAAAGCTTACTTGAAGTCAGCTCGTGTGGTCGGGGATGTGATCGGTAAGTATCACCCTCACGGTGACTCAGCGGTATACGACACGATCGTGCGGATGGCGCAACCTTTTAGTCTTCGCTACCAGCTCGTTGACGGACAAGGTAACTTTGGTTCGGTTGACGGAGACTCGCCCGCGGCGATGCGTTACACCGAAATCCGTATGCAGAAGCTCACGCACCAACTGCTCGCTGATCTGGATAAAGACACGGTTGACTGGGAAGACAACTACGACGGCAAAGAGCAGATCCCAACCGTACTGCCAACTCGCGTGCCCAACCTATTGATCAACGGATCAGCTGGCATTGCGGTCGGTATGGCCACCAACATGGCCCCGCACAACCTAAACGAAGTGATCGCGGCATGTTTGGCTTATGTCGAAGACCCTGAGATTGATGTCGAAGGGCTCATGAGTCATATCTCCGGCCCTGACTTTCCTACCGGCGGCACGATTTATGGGCGAAATGGCATCTTGGATGCTTATCGCACCGGCAAAGGACGACTGCACATACGCGGTAAGTACATGATCGAGCCTATGGACGGTGGGCGTGAGCGCATCGTCTTTACTGAGATCCCTTATCAGGTCAACAAAGCCCGCTTGATCGAGCGGATCGCAGAATTGGTGCGCGATAAAAAATTAGAGGGCATTAGTGAGCTGCGCGATGAGTCGGACAAAGACGGCATGCGCATCGCAATTGACCTCAGGCGCGGAGAGATCGCTGAAGTGGTGGTGAACAATCTGTTTATCCAGACGCCACTTGAGAACTCTTTTAGCATCAACATGGTGGCGCTCGATAACGGTCAGCCCAAGCAGATGAACCTGCTGGATCTGATCAGTGCCTTTATCCGCCACCGCCAAGAAGTAGTGACTCGCCGCACGATTTATGAGCGCAACAAGGCGCTGGCACGCGGGCATATCTTAGAAGGGCTAACCGTCGCGCTCGCCAACATCGATGCGATCATCGAGACGATCCGCGCTTCAAGCAACCGCTCTGAAGCACGTGAGAATCTGCTTGCCAGCACTTGGCAGGCAGGCGGCGTCACCGCATTGCTTGAGCGTACCGGTAACCAGCCCTTGGCTGTCGATGGTGTGGAGCAGGACCCAGATGCACCCTTAGGCTTGTTAGATGATGATCGCTATCGCTTGAGCGAAGATCAGGCAAACGCGATCCTCGATCTACAATTGCACCGCTTAACTGGCCTTGAGCATGACAAACTGCGTGACGAGTTTGTCGAGATCCTATCCAAGATCGCCTACTACCAAGGCATCCTTGAAAACCATGAACAGCTGATGGGCGTGATCGTTGATGAGCTGAACGAAGTGCTGACCAACTTTGGCGATGAGCGCAAAACCGATATCGTGGCCTCTCGCGTCGACTTCAGCCGTGCGGATCTGATCGCGGAACAAGACATGGTGCTGACCGTCTCACAAACTGGCTATGCCAAAACTCAGCCACTGGGCGACTATGCCGCTCAAAAACGCGGCGGGCGCGGCAAGTCGGCGACGGCCATGAAAGACGATGACATTATTGAGCACTTGGTGGTCACCAGCTCCCACAACACCGTGCTGTGCTTTACCTGCCGCGGGCGGGTGTTCTGGCTCAAGGTTTATGATGTGCCGATTGCCTCTAGGGGCGCACGAGGCCGGCCGGTGGTCAATCTAATTCCCATCGAGGCAGATGAGAGCGTCACCGCGATCCTGCCGCTCAGCGACTACATGGATGATCACTATGTGTTCATGGCCACCGCCATGGGCACGGTCAAGCGAGTTGCGCTTGAGCAGTTCTCGCGTCCGCGCTCAGTGGGCTTGATTGCACTGGGGCTGGTCGAAGGTGACTCGCTGGTTTCTGCCCGCATCACCACGGGTGATCAGGATGTGATGCTGTTTGCCACTAACGGCAAGGCGATCCGCTTCAGTGAGGCAGACGTGCGTGCGGTTGGCCGAACCGCTCAAGGTGTTCGCGGGATCAAGATGGGCGATGATGACGAAGTGGTCTCGCTTGTCGTCGTCGATGATCCGGATCAAAACGAGGTGCTGATTGCTTGCGCCAACGGATTCGGAAAGCGGACGATGGTCAGTGAATTCCGTCAGATCGGGCGCGGGGGTCAGGGCGTGATTGCGATCAATGCCAGCGAGCGTAACGGCCCGCTGGTTCGCGCGATCAAGGTGGAAGAGGGTTATGACGTGATCTTGATCACTGATGCTGGCACCTTGGTTCGCACCGGTGTCGATCAAATCGCTCAGGCTGGTCGTAACGCGCAGGGCGTGACCCTAATCCGCACCGCGGTTGGTGAGCATTTGGTTGGTTTGGCGAGCGTCGAAGCTGAGGATGAAAGTGAGCTGAGTGAACTTGATGCTGATCAGCTGGTTGATGACTCATCTGATTCAGATGCGGCTGATTCCGAGCAGACGCCCAGGCCCAGCTAAGCGTTTGATCCTCTATAAAACCGGCCTAAGTGCCGGTTTTTTTGTGCTTGAGGTCTGAGGCTAGTGGGCATTTTGCTGATGTTGTGGGGTTAACTTTACAATTGGGGCAGGTGAATCCAGCAAAATGTCACAGCGCCAGCCCCGCGCTTTTGCGAATATCGGGTAAGTTTTTAAATTAATGAGATAACCCATGATCACACTGCACTATTTAAACGACTCGCGCGCGATCCGCGTGCTGTGGATGCTTGAGGAGCTGGGCGTTGAGTACGAGCTTAAAAAGTATCAGCGCACTAAAGAGATGGGCGCGCCCAAAGCGCTGAGAGAGGCAAATGACACCGGTAAATCACCTTTTCTGATTGATGGAGAGGTGAAGTTGGCTGAGTCAGGTTCGATCATCGAGTATTTGCAGCAAAAGTACGATACTGAAAATCAGTTCAGTTACGAGCGCGGCAGTAGCGAGTGGGTTGATCAGGTCTTTTGGACGCACTTTGCTGAGGCCAGCCTCATGCCACCGCTCGTGGTTGCGCTGATCTTTAACATGATTGATGGCAAAGCGCCTTTTCCGGTGACCCTGCTCACCAAAAAAATTGGAGATCAGGTGCGCAGTCGGTTTGTGACGCCAAGTCTTAAGGCAAACGCCGATTTGCTTGAGGAGGCGCTGGGTAAGCATGAGTGGATCGCAGGGAGTCAGTTAACCATCGCTGATTTTCAGCTGGCTTATGGCGCTCAAGCGATGCTGGGTCGCGGTAAGCTTGATCTACCGAACCTCAAGCGCTGGGTTAAGCAGGTTGAGAACCGTCCAGCCTACTTACGCGCGATAGAGAAGGGCGGCAAAGTCAGTATGCCCAGATAAAGCTAGTACTAGCTTTAGCGAATTCACGCGAAGATTAAGTCTTGATATGAGTGGCCCTGAGCTTGATCGCTCAGGGCTTTAATTTTAGTGATGGGGGACTGTGGCGGTAGTAGCTGATTTTACTTCTCTTTAAAACCGATCGCCCATGATCTAAGTTTTAGCCCTATTAGCAAAATGTCTTTAATAGTTGCTTGCTGCTACCGATCGAGTTTTTGTCGCTGTTGACTGACGATGCGGATGCGATGCGTGATCATGACGCTGAAGTTGATGCAGGCGGCTGCCAGAAACACCCCCAGAGTGATCCAAGCGATGGGCTCATCGATGGTGCGGTTAGGCGCTAGGGCAACATAGATGATGCCGACGATCACCAGCAGCAGTATGACGCGGTTGGCGCGCGCGTTTGGGATGTAGCTTGGAATCTGCGCTGAGGTGCTGAGCAACCTGCCAATTAGCCAGCCTAAAACCACGGGCATCAATAAAAAACACAGAAAAAAAAGCGACCAGCTCATACACACCTCTCCTTTGGCTCGATATTAACAAACTGCGGTCCTTACCGGCGTGTCCAATTGGGTGTAAAACCGATGTTTATCGCTGAGTTGTTAACTGAGATTTTGGGATATTGATAATGAATGTTGCTCAGTAGGCTGAAGTCGATCTAGCTCGCCCGTTCAGTCCTAAAATCAGATAGCGCAATAAGCTAACCCAAATGACCAAAAGGAACCTCCCACGCTCAGGCAATGGACTAAGTGATGTTAGGTAATTGATGAGGGCGAATTAATAAGCAACTAGCCCAGATAATTACTGCCTAGGCTCGCTCAATTTTTAAATCCTTTGATGCAAGTGACTTGAATACTGCTTGTACGGCCCCATAACTAAGTTAAGAGATTATGTTAAATAGCCAGTTAATTGCGGATCAAATGAGGTTCTCTTGAAAATAGGGTCAAAGGCCCAAAATCAATCAGTAGCTCCGATCAGCCGGGCGATATCTTAAAAGCTATAAAGGCAGGGCGAACACCAGGAGGTTGCATGCGTTTTGATAAATTGACCCAAACCACACAGCAGATTATCCAGCGAGCGCAGCAAGACGCTCAATCTGCTTCAAACAACCTGATAGAGCCTGAGCACCTGCTCAAAGCAGCGCTGGAACATGACAGTTTGAGCGCTTTGATTGAGCAATCCGGCGGCAATCTGGGTGAGCTCAAACAAAAGCTGAATGAGCAAATGTCGACATTTGCCAAGAGCGCCGAGGGAGCGCCGCCGGGACTCTCACAGTTTACTCAGCGGGTGCTCGCGGCCACCGACAAACTAAGTTTGGATGCGGGGGATGAATACATCGCCTCAGAGTGGCTGCTGCTAGCGCTCGCCCAAAGCGGCTGTAGTAAATTGCTTAGAGAGTGCGGCGTCAAGATAAACGAATTGATCGCGGTCATATCGACCACCCGAGGAGATGAAAAAGTGATGACAGACAACACCGAAGAGCAGCGCGACGCGCTGAACAAATACACCGTGGATCTGACCGAGCGCGCACGAGATGGCAAGCTTGATCCAGTGATCGGACGCGACGATGAAATCCGCCGCACCATACAAGTTTTGGCGCGCCGCACCAAAAACAACCCAGTGTTGATCGGTGATCCTGGCGTGGGTAAAACCGCGATCATCGAAGGGCTGGCGCAGCGGATCGTGAGCGGCGAGGTGCCCGAAGGCTTAAAAGACAAAAAAGTGCTCTCCCTTGATCTGGGTTCACTGATCGCAGGCGCCAAGTACCGCGGTGAGTTTGAGGAGCGCTTAAAAAGCGTCTTGAGCGAGCTGTCCAAAGAGGAGGGTCGGGTGATCTTGTTTATCGATGAGCTGCACACGCTGGTGGGCGCAGGTAAGGCCGACGGCGCCATGGATGCGGGCAACATGTTAAAGCCAGCTTTAGCCCGCGGTGAGCTGCACTGCGTGGGCGCGACCACGCTCGATGAGTATCGTCAGTATATTGAGAAAGACGCTGCGCTTGAGCGCCGCTTTCAAAAAGTGCTGGTCGATGAGCCAAGCGTCCCTGAGACCATCGCGATTCTGCGCGGCTTAAAAGAGCGCTACCAGTTGCACCACAACGTGGAGATTGAGGATTCGGCGATCATCGCCGCGGCGCGCATGAGTCACCGCTACATCACTGATCGCAAATTGCCGGACAAGGCGATTGATCTGATCGATGAGGCCTCAAGTCGCCTGCGCATGGAGATGGACTCAAAACCTGAAGCGCTCGACAAACTTGATCGCCGCTTGATCCAGCTCAAGATGGAGTTTGAGGCGATCAAAGGTGATAAAGCGGCTAAGCCGCAAAAGCAAAAGTTGACTCAAGAGATCGATGAGTTAGAGGGCGAGCTGGCGGGACTTAACGAGATCTGGAAAGCGGAGAAAGTGGTTTTGGCGGGCGCACAGGGTGCGCGTGCGGAGCTGGACAAGGCTAAAGTCGATTTTGCCGCCGCCGAGCGCGTGGGTGACATCGCTGAGATGTCGCGCCTCAAATACAGCGTGATCCCTGAGCTTGAAGCCAAGATCGTAAAGGCAGAGCAGCGGGAAAATGGCAACGAAGCCAACTTCACCTTGCTACGCACCAAGGTCACCGATAACGAGATCGCTGAAGTGGTATCAAGCGCGACCGGCATACCGGTATCCAAGATGCTGCAGGCGGATCGTGAGAAACTGCTTCATATGGAAGAGGCACTGCATGATCGCGTGGTCGGTCAAGACGAGGCCGTGCACGCGGTAGCAAACGCGGTGCGCCGCTCGCGAGCGGGTTTGTCCGATCCAAACCGACCCAGCGGCAGCTTTTTGTTTTTAGGGCCAACTGGCGTGGGCAAAACCGAGCTATCTAAAGCGCTGGCTAACTTTATGTTCGACACCGACACCGCGATGATCCGCATCGACATGAGTGAATACATGGAAAAGCACTCGGTATCGCGCTTGGTTGGAGCTCCCCCAGGCTATGTGGGTTATGAGGAGGGCGGTACCTTGTCTGAAGCGGTTCGCCGCAAGCCTTATAGCGTTGTCTTGTTTGATGAGGTGGAAAAGGCGCATCCAGACGTGTTCAACATCCTCTTGCAGGTCCTCGACGATGGACATTTGACTGATTCTCAAGGCCGGAAGATTGATTTTAAAAACACAGTGATCATCATGACCTCAAATCTGGGTTCAGCTGCGGTTAAGCAGCTACCGATAGATGCAGATCTTGAGGCCAGACGCGATGCGGTGATGGGCGCGGTTAGTGCTCACTTTCGCCCTGAGTTCATCAACCGGATTGATGAGATCGTGGTGTTTAAGGAGCTGAGTCGAGATCAGATTCGCGGGATCGCTCAGATCCAGTTGGTGCACTTAAAAGATCGCCTCAAAGAGCATGGGCTTGGTTTGAGCATATCTGAGAGCGCGCTTGATCTGCTGATTGAGGCGGGCTATGACCCGGTTTATGGCGCCAGACCGCTCAAGCGCTCCATCCAATCGCGGTTAGAGAATCCGCTGGCATCACAGATTTTGGCGGGTGAGTTTGATGCAGGCACTGTAATTGAAGTAACACCGATAGACGGTAAATTACAATTCTCAGCACAAAAAATTCACTGAGTGGTAGATATCGATTAGTGAACGGAATAATTGGGAAATTACTTTGTTTACAGTAGTTTAACAAGCCGACATAAGGGCGCTTGGTCGGCTTATTGCAATTGTATCGCTCCTCTAGACTGATTAACATTATCGCTTCAGGTGGTAAGCAAGGATTGCTTCATGTTCCAAGAGATACTTTTCAAGAAAAACACCCCCCGCGGTGAATACCGCAAATCAGAAAACTTCTCCGAAAAAGATCTCAGACAAATGTATGCGATCTTTGAGAAGTACTATGAAAATGTCAATTTTGAGAACTTCGCGAGAGACTTCTCAAACAAAAGTGGTGCCTTTTTAGTTCTCCATCCCAAAAGCGGGGATATCGTTGGGTTTTCAACGATTAAAGAGCTGAGCCTTGAGATTGACGGCAAGATGACCCACGCCTTTTTCAGCGGCGACACCGTGGTTGAAAAAGAGTTTTGGGGCACACGAATCCTGCCTTATCTGATGTTCAAGTACGTGATCTCTTTTCGGATGCGTAAACTGGGTGACCCGATTTACTGGCTGCTCATCTCCAAAGGCTTTAAAACCTATCTGGTGATGGCGAACAACTGGTACTCCTACTACCCCCACTACAAAGGCAAGCACCAGGGACTTAAAAAAGTCATCGATGCTTACTCTGAAGCCTACTACGGTGATTACTACATCAAGGATAAAGGCTTGCTTGATTTTGGTGATGACTACGCACCGCTTAAAGGTGATATCGCACCCATCACCGATGAGATGCGTCAAAAAAGTCCCAAGATCAAATTCTTTGAGCAAGTAAACCCCGAGTGGGAACGTGGCACTGAGTTGGTTTGCGTGGGCGCTATCCCCACCAAGGACATTTTCCGTTATATCGAGCGCTTCTTCACTAAGTCGCAAAACTTAGGCAAATTAGACGCCAAAGCGGCGATGGAACAAAGTAAGCAGTCAGCAGTAACCAGCTAAGGGGCATATCTTGATCAGATATTTGAGTCACTTAGGGATCAAGTTGTCTTGCTATGGATCGGATCGACGCTTTAGGCGTCAGTCCGGTCAGCTTGAGGCGGTTCAGCGTAGAAAACTGGATCAGATATTGAGCCGCGTCATATTGGAAAATGGCTCCTCAGTTCAAAATTACGATGAGCTACGCGCTTTGCCACTGATCCGCTATAAGCAAGTAAAAACCAGGATTGAGCAATCGCGCCTTGGAAAGCAGCGCCTATCGCGCTCGCCGATTGTTCGCTACCAGCCCACCAGTGGATCGTCTGAGAGCATCAAGTTTATCCCTTATACCAAGGGTTTTTTGAGTGAGCTTGACTCGGCGATTGGCCCTTGGCTGATGAGCATGTACCGCCAATTTGAGGGTATGGATCGCGGCAAACACTATTGGTCAGTTTCTTGGTTGCCCGAGTCACAGCGCGCGGTGCTCGAGGGTGAAAACCTAAACGATGACAGCGCGCTTTTGGGCCTGACCAAACGCATCCTCTCCAAGTACACGCAGACCGTGCCCTCGGAAGTCGCTTTTGCCTCCGACGCAGACGACGCGCTGTTTGCGACGCTTTGCTACCTGGTGGCAGACGAAAGTCTGGGTATGATCTCAGTGTGGAGTCCTACCTTTGCCTTGCAGCTTTTTGAGCAGCTAAATGCCCACGCCGAAGAGATCGCTCTGGCACTAACCAAGGGCAGCTGGGGGGATCGAGCCTCCAATCTTGAGCTGTTAACTGCGCCGCATGCTCCTAAGCGCGCCGGTTTGCTCAGCGCCTTAAGTACCGATGCTAAAGCCAGCAGCTCTGGTCAAATTGATCTGAGTAAGCTGTGGCCAAAGTTAACCTTGGTGTCGAGCTGGGATACCGCGGGTGCTAAGCCCTGGGCTAAGATCTTAAAAGACATGGTTCCGCACTCAGGCTTTGAGGGTAAGGGGCTTTGGGCGACTGAAGGAGTGGTTACCATCCCCTACGATGGCCACTATCCGCTGGCTTATCAGTCGCACTTTTATGAATTTGAGCGGCTCAGCGACGGCGAGATCTTGCCCAGCTGGGAGCTCAAACTTGGCGACGATGTCAGTCCGATCATCAGCAGTGACAACGGCCTACTTCGCTACTGTATGGATGATCACATACGCGTCGTCAGTTTCATGGGTGAAGTGCCCTGTTTTGAATTTCAGGGCAGGCGCTTTGGCGTGGATTTGGTGGGTGAAAAACTTGACCCCTCCGTTGCGGTCAAAGTGATGGGTGAGCTCTCAAGCGACAGCATAAAGCCGATCTCACTGCTGGCGGTCGATACCCAAGGTAAGGCTAAGCCTTACTACATCGCTTTGTTTGAGGGTGAGAAGCAACACGCTCCTCAAGCTCGGGATCTTGATCAGCTGCTAAAAGCACACTTTCACTATGAGCTTGCGCGTGATTTGGGTCAGCTGGCTGAGCCTCAGGTGCTTATGGCGGCAGATGGTTGGAAGGCTTATAAGTCACTGGCGGTTCGTGACGGCATGATAGAAGGAAATATCAAGCCGGAGCCGCTTAAGAAAATTGCCATGGAAGCACTAAATGACACAGGTGTATGAAACCGGATTTCGTAAAGCTGAAGCCACTGATGATGAATCGCTAAAAAACCTCATGAATGTCCCGATGCAAACGCGGGGCATTTGGCTGTCTTTTGAGCGTGAACCCAGCTTTTTCAACGGCCAGCAAATCATCGCAACCGATCCGATGAGCGTGGTGTATGAGCTTGACGGAGAGCTGGCGGCGGCTTTTTCTAACGGCAAGCGCCCCTGCTATGTGAACGGTGAGCTGAAAAATTTGGGTTATGCGTGTGATATGCGCATATCGCTCAAAGCTCGCGGTAGTAAACTCATGAGCGTCTCCTATGCTGAGTTGCTCAGACAGCTCAGATCCTCTGAGCTCGACTACACGCAAAACATCGTGCTCAAGGGCAATCAGGCCGCACTGGTGGCGGTTCGCAGCAACAAGCCTGAAGATGCCCCTTATGTGCCGATTGACCCCATGCACACCCTCACGCTCACAGGTTTTCGTGCCAAGGCGCTGAACCCACATCTGAGCATACGCACAGCAACCCCTGAAGATGTGCCTGCCATGAACTTGCTGGCCACCCGCATGGGTCAGTTCTATCAGATGCTGCCGCACTATGACTTCTCAAAACTGGGTACAGACGATCCCTACTACCTGGGTCTATCGATCACTGATTTTGTGCTTTGTTTCGATGATGAGCAGCTGGTTGGTTTGGTTGGTGTTTGGGATCAGGAGCAAATCAAGCAGACTCGCGTGGTCAAATACGACAAAAAGATCGCGCTAATCAGGCCATTTTACAACCTGATCGCACCTTACTTTAAGTTGGTGCCGCTACCCAAGTCAGGGGAGTGCTTCAATTACCGGATTTTGCACTCGCTGTTTTGTGAACCAGATCGCTTAGATGTCTGTGACGCTTTGGTTCGTGAAGCTTTCAAAAAGGCTCGCTTGAGTGGGTCTGATGCCGTTACCTTTACCTTGGCGCAAAGTGACCCGCGATATACGCTCATGAGCGGATACGCCGGTGAGAAGTTGGTGGGCATGTACGGTTTGTACTTAGGAGGCGCAGATCCGCGACCCGGATTTAATCCTAAGCTGGTTCACTACGCTGAGTGCGGCCGGATCTGATCTAAAAGCTTATCGGGAAAAGCGTCAGTGAACCCAGTGCGACCAGCGCTCCCAAGAAAGCACCCATGATCACGTCGCTAGGGTAGTGCATACCGAGGATGACTCTTGATGCGGCAACCAGCAGGGTAAATGGCCACACGATCCACATCAGCGCAGGAACCGTAGCGCTGAACATGACCGCAAACCCAACCGCGTTCATGGTGTGACCTGAGGGGAAGCTGTAGCGATCAAGCGGGGCAGTGAACGCGGTAATGTCGGGGTAGGAGATACAGGGTCGCTCACGCACCATCACCGCCTTGAGCGCACTGTACAGAACCGTGGTCACAAGGCCAGTGGCAGCGATGTGAAAAGCACTCCACGCGCCAGCACTGCCCATCAACAGCGGCAGGCTCATGATCATCAGGTACCAAAACACCCCGTCGCCTAAGCGGCTAATCGCGCAGAAAAACCGCTGCACGCTCAGCTGATTGCCCATGCGGTTGATACGGCGGCAAAGTCTGAGTTCGGCGCGGTCAACTTGATAAAACAGATCGGCTCTATATCCCATAAGTTTCTCCTGTTGATTGACCAGTGCAAGCGCGCTGCACGTCAAAATAAAACTGATCAGATATCTGCTGCCAGCTGCGGTTTTGACAAGTCGCTTGGGCGTTGGTTTTGATCTTGTTCATGAGAGAGGGTTGGCCTAAGAGCTCGCTTAAATTATTGATGAATTGCTCTGCGTGAGCTTTGGGCGCAATCATGGCATTGTGGTGGTGAACGCCCAGCTCAGCCAGCGCCGCATCGTCATAACCCACGACAGCCAATCCACTGCTCATGGCTTCAGTGACGACATTTCCAAAGGTCTCAGACAGGCTGGCAAACAAAAAGATATCTGCACTGGCGTAGATCTGCGCCAGCTCATCGCCGCGTTTGACCCCTAAAAACAGCGCCTCTGGAATCTGTTGTTCCAGTTCAGCTTTGAGCGGACCATCGCCCACCATCACCAGTTTGAGATCGGGGTATTGTTGCAGCTGAGCTTTATAGCTTTTAGCGACTAACCCGATGTTTTTTTCAGCCGCCATGCGACCGACATAAAGCAGCACGGGCTCATCTGCTTTGACGCCCCATGAAGCGCGCAGCTGACTGGAGCGCTTATCAGCACTAAAATGCCGACTGTCGATGCCGCGTGACATGATGCGGAGTCGCTTGAAACCTTGATCTGCCAGAACTTGTTGCATTTGTTTGGTTGGCACAAAGGTGGTTTTGGTGTGGTTGTGAAAGACCCTTAGGTAAGCGGCCGTGATGTTTTTGATCAGTTTCACGCCATAGTGAGCAGTGTATTCGTGAAAGTTGGTGTGAAATCCACTGACCGCGCTGATCCTGAGCTGTTTGGCAGCGATCAGAGCGCACAGTCCCAAGGGACCTTCGGTGGCAATATAAATTGCGTCAGGATCAAACTCACGTAGTGCTTGTTTGATCTTGGCGTATTGCGGTAGGCCAAACTTAAGTTCTGGGTAGCCTGGCACGGGTAATCCGCGGATACAGGTGGTGTCGGCGGGCGGTTGTTTAAGCTCTAAAGGCGTCTGCGAGGGCCTTATCACATGAAGCGCGATACCGCGGCGCTTTAGGCCAATGCAGAGCTGTGATAGGGTATGCGCAACCCCGTTGACTTCGGGTGCAAAGGTCTCTGTTACGATGCAAACTCGTTGAACAGATCCGATAATTTTTGATTGATTCATGATCCTAAGATTAAGGAAGGTATGTGTCAGCCTTGTTTCAAAGACGTGTCAATCCTATGACAGAGCGCTGACCCTTGACTGAAAACCCTTGCCTTTACCAGTGCCCATTGTGCCGGCAGCCTCTAAGCCACGAGCCCCGCAGCTATGTCTGCGAAAGCAATCATCGATTTGATCAGGCGCGCCAAGGCTACGTCAATCTGCTGCCGGTCCAACATAAAAAAAGTAAATTACCTGGCGATCCTCCGGATTCAATCGACGCTCGCCGTGCTTGGCTAACCAGCGGTGGTTACGATCCTCTGGTGGAACGATTGGCTCAAATCGCCCGCGACCTGTCACCTGAAAACCTGTTAGATGCTGGTTGCGCCGAGGGCTACTACACTCGAAAAGTAGGCGCTGACTGTGCCCGGTACGGAGTTGATATTGCCAAACACGCCGTCAAAATGTCCGCGCAGTCAGACCCCGCTGGCTCATACGCGGTCGCCTCTGTCAGCAATCTGCCCATCCAAACCGGCTCTATCGGTGCGGTGATGAGCGTGTTTTCACCGATCTTTGCTGAGGAGTTTGCGCGTGTCTTGGTCGATAGAGGTAGCTTGATCGCCGTGGTCCCGGCGCAAAACCACTTGCTTGAGTTTAGGCAGAGTTTGTTTGATCAGCTCAACGAGCACTCAAGCGATAAGCACTTAGAAGGTTTACGTAGCCACTTTGATCTGGTTAACGAGGAGCGCCTAAGTTTTGAGCTGCAGCTTAATCAAGAGCGTATAAAGGATCTGCTCAGCATGACCCCTTTTGCGTGGCGAGCAGCCAAAGATAAGATCGATCAGCTGATGAGCCTAGAGTATATAACAGTGCAAGCAGACTTTAGCTTACTCAGGCTAACCAAACGCTGAGTTGGACCGTGATTTATACGGGGTAACATGAGTTCTGATTTGATGCGGCTTAAGCCGGCTTTTTGACCTTGAGTTGATGAGTCAAATCGACAAGAGTTGGGCTCTCAGCGGTGAGTTAACACTCTGCATATTTGTGAGAATGTATCGCGCGCTATTGGTGGTATATGTGTTTCTAACCGGTCTTTTACTGGCCGTTGGTCCTTAACTTGCCGCTGGTTGCTTGTTTGACTAACAGCGCGGTGCTAATTTTTAAGCATCATCCTTTGGGTGCGCTCATGTGAAAACCGTTGCCATTTTGCCGATTAAGCTTTTGAGCCTGATCCTGATTCTGTCTCCTGGAGTTGCGCTTGGCGTCACTGAGCTGAGTGATGGTGAGTTGAATCAAGCTGCCGCAGAAACCAATGCACCTCAAAGCATCGTCATGAACTCAGTGCTCAGCGACCAAGCCAAAATCTGCAGCGATCCGATTGATTCAGAGTTGGATGTTGGGGTTGATTTGGGCGCAGGGGTTGAGTTATCGGATCAACCGATCGAGTCTTCCACGCTGACTCCTGAGAGCTGCTCACCGGGATTGAACTACGGGGCAACCGATCCGCTCAACGATCAGCCGGCAGAGCAGTTTTACGGCAACTTGAGCGGGGCACTGCAAAACAATCGCGAGTTTATCGAACAAAATCCCTATAGCGGTAACGTGCGCAATTCACCCAGCTTTGATCCAACAACCCCGCTACCAACCGATCGGGACTTTCAAAGGACACGAGATTTGACGCTGCAGTTTGGTGAGTCGCTACAGAGATTGAGATTAGAACCTTAGATCGCGAGCCAACGAATACGCTGAGGCTTAGATCGAGGTGCGTACAAAATCAAAGAGTTTCATTGCTGCTTTCGCAGTAGTCGAGTTGTCTCGCGCTGAGACCTCTGATTTCATAATATTAGGATAAGCGGTAGGTTTCGAGCGTTGATTGTCACTCGGTTGAATGTTACGTTAAAGTTAAATTAAAGGATCAGCGTTATGGAAAACCGGATCTATACAAGTTGTCTGAGTGTTGCAGTTGCCATGTTTTTGGGAGCGTCTCAAACCAGTTGGGCAGTGGAGCAGATGAGTGATGATCAGCTCCAGTCGACAGCACTGCCAGTTATATTGGTGATGTCGGTGAAATCCTCTGAGCCGGCTACTTGTGCTGCCTTGGCTCCTTCTGGATTGATTAGTCAATCGCTCAGTCAGGCTCAAACTTTAGGCCTCCTTGCTTGTCAGCAAAATGAAGAAAACCTTGAGAGCCCGGTGCTCAGTAGTGTAAATGCTGATCAGTTTACTGATGAAAACAACGAGCTAATCTCAGCACAAGCTGATCTGGGCGATAAACTTGATCTAACCGAGTTAGCGGCGACCAAGGGGGCTGGTTCTAGTGACACACCGTTAGCGGATAACTTCTTAGGTTCACTGGGCTTCAATGTCACCCAAAATGACAACTTAGCTTTCAACAATAATTTAACCCGCGGGTCTCTGGGTTTAGCTATGGATTTGGATGACGAACTGATTGATTTTCAAGTTTTGTCTTTTATCAATGATCAATATGGCTTGGGCAGCGGGACGAGTAGCATCTTGGAAAATATCTTGTTGAGTAATTTGAGTAACTCTGAATTCAACATATTGGCTGACCAAGACTTTGGGGCATTTACCTTTCGATCAAATTTAATCATTGATCAGTCTTACGTCAGAATCGACGATGATTTCGGTCTTGAAACCATCAATCTGAGGTCTGGAGAAGTCAGCACGGTGGTTACGGTTAATCGAAATTAACTTTGGATCAAGGCATAAACACAAACGGCTCCCTAGGGAGCCGTTTGTGTTTATGGGCGGTGCTTAACTTACTTTATGCAGTGACTTTGGGATGTTCAATCTTAAAACATACATGGATCTTGGCGTGGCGCTCATAATCAAAGCCAATGGTCCGCTCAGTTATGTCCTCCACATCAAAGCGCTCAAGCAGCTCAGGATCGATCTTAAATCCACGGAAGTTGTTGGAGAAGTACAGTACACCGTTTGAATCGAGGCGATTCATGGCGCGCTTAATTAAGCTGACGTGATCGCGCTGAACTTCAAAGGTGCCGCCAAACTTTTTCGAGTTAGAAAATGTCGGCGGATCGATGATCACCAAATCGTACTGCTCTGACCCTGATTTGATCCACTCAAACACGTCACTGTCGATGAATCGGTACTTGGCACTTTCCATGAGTCCAGACTGCACAAAGTTTCTGCGCCCCCAATCCAAATACTTACGAGACAGATCCACGCTGACCACTTCGCTTGCCCCGCCAAGCGCCGCGGCCAAACTGATCGCACAGGTGTAACTGTAGAGGTTGAGCACGCGTTTATCGTTTGCTTCAGTTGCGATCAGCTCACGCAGTGGGCGGTGATCCAAAAACAGTCCGGTGTCGATAAAGTCGGTGAGGTTGACGTACAGATCTGCCTTGCCCTCAACCACACAGATGATCTTGGATTTGGTGGACTGACGCTCATACTGAGCACCCGCTTTCTTGCGTTCACGGCGCTTTAAAAACGTGCGATCGCGATCGATACCCAAAACATAGCGCGTCGCTTTGACGGCGGTTAGCCAGTTTTCTCGCGCCTTATCAGCATCGATCTTTTTCGGCGGAGCGTACTCCTGCAGGTGCGCGCAGTCGCCATACAGATCGATGGCTAAGTTATAGTTGGGCAGATCAGCGTCGTATACCCTAAGGTTGGTGACGTCAGCGCGCTTGGCCAGTTTTTTGACATTTTTCAGGTTTTTTTTGAGGCGGTTCACAAACTCCTCGGACCCAATCAAATCTTCGGGTAGCTCTGAGTTTGGTGCTTGCCAATTTTCGATCAAACTGCTTGGCACAAAGGGGCGGTAAGCTCCGGTGCGAAAGATCACGCTGAGCGATCCGTTGGAGAGTTTGTGGGTTTTCGACTCTTCACTGAAACTGACCCGATCCACGTCTTCGCTCATGAGACCCAAGATACCCAGAGACACCGGAGTTTTGAGCGAGTTGAGTTTGAGGTTTAACCCGTCATAAATCGCGCGAATCTGATCGCGCTCAGAGAGGCGCTCGCCATAAGGCGGATTAGTCACGATCATGGGTTTACTGCCCAAAAGCTCCAGCAGATTGCTAGGCCACTCGGCCAGCGCCCGTTGTTCGAGGGTCAACTGCTCAATCGGTAGGCCAGAGCGCTCCAGGTTAAAACTGGCCGCGCGGCAGGCTGATGCAGAAGCGTCAAAGCCGATGTACTTGGCTTTGACTGGGCATGCCGCCTCAATCGCTTCGGTTTTGACTTGCTTCCACAGCTCAGCGTCGTGGGTTCTCCAGTATTCAAAGTTAAAGGCTTCGTTTAGGCCTGCTGCGATCTTGCCTTCAATCTGGTAAGCCTCAGCCAAAAGTGTGCCTGAGCCACACATTGGATCAAAAAAGCTGGTGAAACCACCTTCGTGCCAGCCAGCCAAGAGCAGCAGGGCGGCCGCCAAGTTCTCTTTGAGCGGTGCTTCGGTGACGTCTTCGCGGTAGCCGCGCTTGTGCAGACTTGAACCTGAGGCATCGAGGTAGAAGTGAATCCACTCACCGCGCACGTCTGCTTGGATCAAGTGCGTGGGGTTTTTATCGACATCGGGGCGCGCACCGGTGATCTCATTGAACTGATCCACGATCGCATCTTTAATCCGAAGCGTGCCGAACTGCTGGTTCACGCCAAGCTTGGCATCTGAGCGCAAGCGGATCGCAAAGGTGTCCGCGCTGGTTAGAATCTTAAGCCAGTTGACGTTTTGGGCGGCATCATAAATCGCGTCGTGGCCTAGGTCTTCGTCTTTAACCTCGATGGCAAACGACCCCAGTGGCAACAAAACCCGGGCGGCAACTCGCGTCCACAGGCAAACCTCGTAAAACTGTTTTTGATCCAGATCGACATGCACCCGTCCGGTGCTGACCTTTTGGCTGTTAAAGCCCATAGCGGCAAGCTCAAGCTCTAGTGCGGGCTCAAGTCCAGCAGCGACGCTCAAGACATAGGTTTGGGTCTGAGCTAAGTTCATGCTTGAACTCCGGCGGCTGAGTTGCCAGCGGGGGCATTTTGCTCGCGCAGCATCTTTGCTGCTTCAAGTGCAAAGTAGGTCAAGATACCGGTCGCACCAGCACGGCGAAAGCACATGAGTGATTCTAGTATCACGGCTTGATCGAGCCAGCCCTGATCGATCGCGCCTTTCATCATCGCGTACTCACCTGAAACCTGATAAGCAAAGGTGGGGACTTTGAATTCGTCACGCACGCGGCGCACCACGTCTAGGTAGGGCATGCCGGGTTTGACCATGACCCAGTCAGCGCCCTCAGTTAAGTCCATGGCGACTTCATGCAATGCTTCATCTATGTTAGCGGGGTCCATCTGGTATTGTTTTTTGTCACCTTTGAGCACGCCAGCTGAGCCAACCGCGTCACGAAAGGGACCGTAAAATTTGGAGGCGTATTTGGCAGCGTAGGAGAGGATCAAGGTGTGTACAAATCCGTGCTCCTCCAAGCCCTCGCGGATCGCTTCGATCCGCCCATCCATCATGTCGCTGGGCGCCACCACATCGGCGCCAGCAAAGGCGTGACTGAGCGCCTGACGCACGAGCACCTCGGTGGTTTCATCGTTCAGTACATAGCCGGTTTCGTCGGTCAAACCGTCTTGACCGTGAGTGGTGTAGGGGTCAAGCGCGACGTCACAGATCACCAGCATGTCAGGCAGCTCAGCCTTGATCGCGCGGATGGCGCGCTGCATGAGCCCCTGTGGGTTATAGGCTTCGGTCGCGCTTAGCGACTTTAGACTGCTGTCGATCACTGGAAACAGCGCAACCGAGCGAACACCAAGGCTGTATAGCTCTTGGCAGTGCTCAAGCAGTAGATCAATTGAGTAGCGGTTCACCCCGGGCATGCTCAGCACCGGCTCCACTTGCCCCTCGCCCTCAAGCACAAACACCGGCGCAATCAAGTGCTCAGGCCCTAAGCAGTTCTCCGACACCATCTGACGCAAACTTGGATTGAAGCGCGAACGGCGCAGCCTGGTAAGTGGATAAGTGCGGATAGCAGAAGCTGGCATGACGTCGCCTGGAGCAAGAGTTAGCGTGATTTTACCGACTTTTGCAGCAGATATCTGGGCTAAATGCCCACGCTTGCCGACCTCTCCCAAGGATCACCCAAGCAACTGAGGCCATGCTTCATGACGCCAAGAGCTCATCGCCTGTTCAAACACAACCCAAGGTTTCAAACCCTCAACAGCCAAGTCGGTTTAGTTTGTTAGATTGGCTGCTAACCACACTATGATCGATCAAATCAGGAGCAAGCTTATGTTGACACTTTACGGTATGCCGGTTGCCCCCAACCCAAGGCGGGTTGTGCTCTTTATCCACAACCTAAATCAGTCGCTAGATATCAATTATGAGCAGGTTTCGATCCCTAAGCGTGAACACCTAAGCGAATCTATGCTTGAGAAAAACCCGTTTGGACAGTTGCCATTTTTGGAAGTTCAGGGCGAGGGAGAAACCGAGGTGATCAGTGACTCGCATGCGGTCTGCCGGTATCTTGGGGCAGTGACCGGCGATACGGGTTTGTTCGGATCGGGCGCGCTGGATCAGGCCAAGGTCTCGCAGATGGATCGTCACATCGAGCTTGAGATTCAAACCTATCTGTTGCTCTCGGTGCAGTACGACTCTGAGCGCTGGGCAGACATCCGTCCGCAGCACCCTGAGTTTGCTGACAGTGCCCGCACGCGCGGCCTAAAGGCGCTGGGCGTATTGGGTGACATGATCGCGGGTAGTGACTATGTCTGCGGGGATCAGCTCAGCATCGCCGATATCACGCTTTACTGTTTGGTCGACTTTGGACTGCTCATGAAAATGCCTATGACGGAGCACCCAGCGATCAAGGCGCACCATGAGCTCATGAGTACTAAATTTAGTGAGGTTGGCTTTCCGGAGTAAGTTGCCCGACTAGCTTTAAGGTTAGGTTAGTGCAGCTTTTATAAACCGCCGTGTTTCAGGACTCGCGTAGCCAAAGAGTTGCAGCACAATCAAGTTTGCTCATATCAAGCTTAGTTTATTGATCCGGCTTAACAGATCCGATGCTGGGCTCAGCACCTTTTTGGTCATCATAGCCTTGATCTTCATCGGCTTGATCTTTAGTGGCTTGATCTTCAGAATCTCGATTAACGGCAGCTTGATCCTCAGCGATGTCGCGCGCCTCACTCAATGCAGATGCGATTAACCCAGCGGGTATCGAGATGATCCCAAGCCCCACGAGCAACACGGCAAAGGTAAACAGTTTGCCTCCGGCAGTGATCGGGTACATGTCTCCATAGCCCACCGTGGTCAGTGTGATCAGTGACCACCACAAACTGTGCAGCACCGAGGTAAATACCTCAGGCTGTGCGGCATGTTCAAAGTAGTAGATGCCGACCGAAGACAGATACAGCAAAACCCCCGACAGCGATAAAAACAGGATCAACTCCTCTTTGATCAGCGCCAGTGCCAGCCGGATCCGTCTGATCGCGCGTGCGTATTTGGGGAGCCTTAAGATCTTAAACAACCTGAGTAGCCTGAACGCGCGCAGGGTTCTGAGATCAACCCCAAAGCTTAGGTAAAATGGCAAGATAGCCAGCAAATCCACCAGCCCATAAAAACTAAATATAAACTTCAATTTATGCTCGGCTACCCATATCCGGCTAACGTACTCAAGGGTGAAAACCAAAACACAGAAAACTTCAAAGCCAGTCAGCAGCAGCTTTTGCCAAGTGGAAAGACCGGGCATGGTTTCAAGCGTAAAGCTAATCACTGACAAGATGATGAGCGTCTGTATCACCCCATCGAAGCGGCGTCCAGCAGGCGTGTCGGAGCGCTCAATCACTGATTTGATGTTTGATTTATTAAGCGATTGAGTCACTGATTTTTTGATAAAGGGTTTGATTTGTCCTCCCTCTCTTATTGGCCAAGTGGTTAGTGGCTAATGGTTAGTGGCTAATAATTAGTGGCTAATGGTAAGTGGCTTAGGTTTTTGGTGAGTTTGCAGCTTTGGATAAATCAAGCTAGACAAACATTTTGCACTCACTGGATATTGCGCCCTTATCGTAAGGATATAATTTACTAGCGTAGCCCTTTGGCGACACGCCCCACGCTTAAGCCCTGAACCAACACGCTAAACAGCACGATCGCATAGGTCATGGTGAGCAGCAGGTCGCGCTCCGCTCCGATGGGTAGCGCCAGTACCAAAGCCACCGAGATACCGCCGCGCAGGCCGCCCCAAGTTAAAATCTTCCAGACCCCTTTGGGTAAGTTGAGTTTGGATTTGAGCACCTGCAAGGAGGTGAGCACAGCGGCGGTTCGGGCGATGAGCGCGATACCGATCGCCACCACTGCGGCCAGCAGCACGTTAAGCTCAAGCGTGATCACCAAGATCTCAAGGCCTATGAGCACAAACAGCACCGCGTTTAAGATCTCATCAATCAGCTCCCAAAACAGATCGACATAGTTGCGAGTCTGATCACTCATGGCGTTTTGGCGGCCGTGATTGCCCAGCATGAGCCCCGCGACCACCATCGCAAGAGGCCCGGATAAGTGAAGGGTGTGCGCGAGCGCATAACCGCCTAAAACCAGTGCAAGCGTAATCAACACCTCTTCTTGATAGGAGTCGATGCTTTTGAGTAGGTAGTAGCCCGCCGCGCCGAGCACAAAACCAAAAACCACCCCGCCCATGGCCTCTAGAGCAAAGTAGCTGGCGATATCTAGGCTACTTGGGATCTGCCCGCTGGCTAGCACCCCAAGCAATAGGGTAAACAGAACCACGCCGACTCCATCGTTAAACAGTGACTCCCCAGCGATCGTGGTTTCAACCGCTTTGGGCGCGCCTGCTGATTTTAAGATCCCCATGACCGCAATCGGATCGGTTGGCGAGATCAGGGCGCCAAAGATCAAGCACCATATAAACGGCAGATCGAGACCAAACAGTGGCAGCATGACAAAGGTTAATCCCGCGACGATGGCGGTTGAGAGCAGGGTGCCGATCAAGGCCAAAAAAGAAACTGCCCACTTCTGGGTCTTTAAATCATGCAGGTTGACATGCAGGGCTCCTGCGAACAGCAGCATGGAGAGCATCACATCCATCAGCACGTTGTGGAAGTCGATGCCGCTTAGTAGCTCAATCTCCATCTCTTTGAGCGCGCTTAGCCCCAGCGCATCTAGACCGATGATGCCGAGCGAGAGCACCAGTGAGATCGCCATGACGCCGATGGTGGTCGGCAGTTTAACAAAGCGGACATTTATGTAAGCCATGGCGGCCGTGAGACAAAGCAGGATCACGGAGGTTTCATACATGCTCATGGTGGTTGCCTGGTTGAGTTATCTGGAAGTGAGACTTTGAAGTATCAGTTTTGATCAGGGGTGTGCAACTGAGTCACCACTTTGGGTGTGTCTGACTTCAAATCAAACATGGGGGTGTGCAGCACCTTGTCGTCAAAAAACTGTTGCATCGAGAAGTTGTAACGCTGCTTTAACTGGTTGGCAGATTTGGATATATCCTCGCGCAAACTTTGATACGGAGACTCAGCACACATACTCTTAAGCTCTTTTATATCGGGCAATCCGGTTGGGCTCATCAGCACTAAGTCCCAAAGGGTGACTTTGGAGGGGCTCTTGATCAGCGCGTACTTGCCGCTGGGTGTCTCAGTGATCAGCTCAGCGCGCTTAAACAGACTGAGCGGATCAAATCCGCCCATGCGGTTGATGCCTTTTAGGGTTTGGTTGACTTGCTGTTCACTCACCGTCTCACCGCGCATGTGAGCTTTATAAAACAGGGCAAACAGCTCAACCAAGGTAAACAAGGCGGGCAAGTTGCGTGAGCCTCGCTTATCAAATCGACCTAAGGAAAAGCAGAACTCAGCCCCATAGAGGATGATGATCCAAGAGACATTGATCCAGACCAAAAAGATGGGCAGCGCGGCAAATGCCCCGTAAACAAACTCATAGCTCGTGAAGCGCCCGATAATTAGGCTAAAGAGCTGCTTAAAGATATCGAACACGACACCGGTGAAGACCCCGGCAATGATGGCATTTTTGATACTCACTTTGGTGTTGGGCACAAACCAAAACAGCAGTGCAAAACTGGCAAGCGAGAGCAGATAGCTTGAGATATAAGCCCAGACAGCCCAGTCGACCTGATAGCCGGCGACGGTTTGGTTCAGTAGATCCATGGACTGCAGGGCGCCTGAGAGGGCGAAGATCACAGCCAGCAGCAGTGGCCCCAGCGTGATCATGACCCAGTAGCGTGCGATACGGCGCACCCCGATACCGACGTTTTTGATGCGCCAAATCTCGTTGAGCGCGCCCTCAATCCGTCCGATCATGATCATGCTGGTGATGAACAGCGCGGCGACACCCATCGCGGTTAAGTTAGATGAGTTGCTGGTAAAGTCGTTTAGGTATTGGGAAATCTCAAGACCCGTTCGCGGCAGTAGGCTTGAGTAGATCAGGGTTTCGATTTGTGAGCGCACCCCTGATAAGGCTGGGATAGTTGATAGCGCCACGAACACCACGGTGATCAGCGGTACGATTGAGAGCAAGAGGGCAAATGTCAGCCTGGCCGCCATGTTGGTGCACTGATCCTGCATAAAGCGAAGCGTGACGAAACGCATCAGGCGATAGACCCAAAAGGCTTTGAGTTTGTGGTGAATTTGATCCGGAGTCATGGAGGTCACGTCGTTATCATTAGGTGCAGTTTGGCCAATACCAGTACGGGAAGTCCAGTAAACCTGAGTTTAATTGATCTTATCCAGGGTGATCTGGACTTTTTAGGATGCCGTTTGTGTTACCAATCCTAACCACGACGCGGTAGCGCAGCCGGTGCCAAGTTCCTAAAATGTCAGCCTGTTTAGGGAGTTTTCATGAGTCAGCCAGTTTCGGTATTGATTGTTTTTTACTCAAAGTACGGCACCACGCGCGATGTTGCTCACGCAATCGCTGAAGGGGTGGAGTCCACTGGAGCCAATGCAGTACTTCGCCAGCTTCCTGATGTGGCGACAGTGATTGATGAGCTAAAACCTGCGATCCCAAGTGAGGGTGAGCTCTACGCCAGCCCCGATGACCTCAACCACTGCGATGCGCTCGCCCTCGGCTCCCCGGGTCGTTTTGGCAACATGGCCGCTCCGGTTAAGTACTTTTTAGAGCAGACCAACACTCAGTGGATGAACGGAACCTTGGCGGGCAAACCAGCTTGCTGCTTCACTGCGACCGGCACCCTGCACGGCGGACATGAGGCCACGATCCTCTCCATGATGCTGCCGCTGTTTCACCAAGGCATGGTGCTGATGGGGCTTCCTTACTCGATCGATGAGTTGACCCACACCCAGCATGGCGGCACACCTTATGGCGCGGGCAGGGTAACAGGTATGGGGCATGATCAGCCCTTTCACAGCGACGAGCGCAAGCTGGCTGTGGCACAGGGTAAACGCTTAGCTGAGTTTGCTCAGCAGCTCAAACGCGGCGAGGCGTAAAACTTGGTTTGACTGAACTCCCATGCACAAAAAAAAGCGCTCACCTGCGAGCGCTTTTTTAATTTGGAAGTTTATAAGCCAACCAGAACTAACCCTTGGTGTCGATCGAGATCAGCTGTGAGTCATAGATCTTACCTTTATCGTCTTGCATGACCCTGACAGGCATGTAATCAAGACTGGGCGCGATCCAGAAAAAGGTTTTACGCTTGGGGTTGCTGTGTTTTTTCTCAAGCTTTAACACCTCATACGTACCAGCAGGCACCTTGATGGTGGTCTTGCCGTGATTGATGAGCTTCATCTGCTCGATCCCGTCTTCATCGGCTAACCAGTAGCTGCTTTTAAGTTTACCGGCCTTGAGATCCTCACGTAGCTTGATCTCGATACTCATGTCGTCATAGGCGGGTTGGTTAAGCGGGTAGGTTTTCTTAGTCCCGTCTTCGGTGGTGCGAAGTTGCTTATTGGCATAGTCAAAAACCAGATCAGACTGCTTTTTATAAAACAGGATTTTGTACTTGGTTTGGCTGCTGAGCGGCTTGATTTGCCCATCTTTTTCAGTGAACACCGACTTTTGCTTGGCTGAACCAACCACAGGGATTGAAGACTTGAACTGGTAAAGCCACTTATCGGTATCGGTTTTCACCAGCTCGCGCGTGGCGTTGCCGCGGTATTTGCCACCGATATCAAAAAAGTAAGTGGCCGAGTAAGCCTCAAGCGCTTGCGCGCTGATCATGCCACAAGCCATTAAGGCGGCGGCGGCTGGTAATTTAAGTGCTTGTTTCAAAAAAGATTTCATGAGATTTATCCTCTGATTCATGCACTCATCATAAACGTAACTAAATTTTTCTAAAGCGAGTTTTGGTTGAGTTTTATGAGTCGTTGATACGCGCAGGATTTTGAAGGACAGGCGGAGGTTTGGGTCTCTTAAAGCGTAGCCAAATGGCCTCTATAGGGCGATTAGCGCCAAATCCAAGCGCGTGATATTGCTTAGATCGGATAAAACTGGTGCCTACTGAACTTAGCGCCACTCACCCGTCGCTCAAATCCAGCGCTCAGCCAAATACGAGGCCATTTTTCCCTTGAGCTTTCACCTGGTACATGAGCGCGTCGGTTTGCGCTAAGAGGGCAGCCAGGCCTTGTGCGTTGCCCGGTTTAACCTCCAGCGCGCCGACACTGGCACCGATATCATAACCGCGATCGCGCGCGCTCATCTGGATCGCGTTAATCGCCTCTTTTAAGCGCAGGGCCGCATCGTTAGGGGAGATGTTGGTTAAGACCAGAGCAAACTCATCTCCGCCCATGCGCGCGATCAGATCGCTGGGTCTAAGCGATTTTTTAAGGGTGTCGGCCACCATCTTGAGTACTTCATCGCCGGCGGCGTGTCCAAAGGTGTCGTTGACGGATTTAAAATTATCCAGATCCAGCGTGGCGATCACCATGCGGTCGCTCTGGCGGTGGTTGCGCGAGAGCATGGCTGAGGCCAGTTGATTAAAATGTCGCAGGTTAGATAGGCCGGTCAGTGGGTCGATGGTCGAGAGTTTGATCGCGTGCTGGGTGTTTTTTATGTTGGCTAAGAGCAGGTAGGTGAACAACGCAAAAGTGGCCAGCCGAACCAACATGTTAAATAGGCTGATCACGGGTACGAAATTATCGCCCTGAGAGTAGATGTCAGAGAGCAGCCAGCAGGTCGTGCTGAAAAAAACCAAGATCCAAGTATGTCTGATCCTAACAAAGCGCGCGCACAGGTATATGGGCAGCAGGTAAACCAGATACAGCGAGATCCGAGTACCCGTCATAGCATCAAGCAGGCTGATCAATATCGTCAGACCGTAAGCGCATAGCAGCCTGATTGGAATAGACAGCTCTTGATAGCGCTTAGCTCCGGCTTCAAGTAGTTGATTTAGTGGGGCTGAGTTCACGCAATATAATTTTAAAATAAAGTAACTCTGTTTTTAGCATGATTGCCGAACTTAAGACATAAAAAAACCCTCAAGCGTCGCTTGAGGGTTTTAAGAGGCAGGCAGCTTAAATTACATCATGCCGCCCATACCACCCATGCCGCCCATACCACCCATGTCAGGGGCGCCGCCTGAGCTTGGCTCTGGCAGGTCAGTGATCATGCACTCGGTGGTCAGCATGAGGCCAGCCACAGAAGCGGCGTGCTCAAGTGCTGAGCGCGTGACTTTGGCTGGATCAAGTATCCCCATCTCCAGCATGTCGCCGTACTCAGAGGTGGCGGCGTTGTAGCCGTAGTTACCCGTGCCTTGTTTGACCGCGTTAACCACAACCGAGGCTTCATCACCGCAGTTGGTGACGATCTGACGTAGCGGGGCTTCCATGGCGCGCTTCAAGATATTGATGCCAGCATCTTGATCTTGGTTGTCGCCTTTGAGGCTGTCTAGCGCCGCGATAGCACGAACCAGTGCCACACCGCCGCCAGCAACCACGCCTTCTTCAACCGCAGCGCGAGTAGCAGACAAAGCATCGTCAACACGGTCTTTTTTCTCTTTGAGTTCAGTTTCAGTCGCTGCACCCACTTTGATCACGGCCACGCCGCCAGAGAGTTTAGCAACACGCTCCTGAAGTTTTTCTTTGTCGTAGTCAGAGCTTGAGTTTTCAATCTCGGTGCGGATCTGATCCACACGCGCTTTGATCTCTTCACTCGAACCCACGCCATCGACGATTACGGTGTTTTCTTTACCGATGGTCACTTTTTTGGCAGTACCCAGTTGCTCAAGTTCTGCGGTTTCAAGCGACAGACCCACTTCTTCTGAGATCACTTGAGCGCCGGTTAAGATCGCGATGTCTTGCAGCATTGCTTTACGGCGATCGCCAAATCCTGGTGCTTTAACCGCGCAAACTTTCAGCCCGCCGCGCAACGTGTTGACGATAAGGGTCGCCAGCGCCTCAGCTTCGACGTCTTCAGCAACGATGAGCAAAGGCTTGCTGGTTTGCATCACTTTCTCGAGGACCGGCACCAGCTCACGGATGTTAGAGATCTTTTTATCCACGAGCAAAATCAGCGGGTTTTCAAACTCAGCGGTCATGCTGTCTTGTTTGTTGGCGAAGTAGGGCGAGATATAACCACGATCAAACTGCATGCCTTCGACGACGTCCAGCGTGTCTTCAAAGCCTGAACCTTCTTCAACGGTGATCACGCCTTCTTGACCGACTTTCTCCATTGCCTCAGCGATCAGGTTACCGATGGTGGTGTCTGAGTTGGCTGAGATCGAACCGACCTGCGCGATCGCTTTAGAATCGTTGGCTGGTTTGCTTGAGGACTTGATGCTCTCAACCGCAACTTTTACGGCTTTGTCGATGCCGCGCTTTAGATCCATCGGATTCATGCCGGCGGCGACCGATTTCATGCCTTCGACCAAGATTGATTGGGCAAGTACAGTAGCGGTGGTGGTGCCGTCACCGGCGATGTCGTTGGTTTTGCTGGCAACTTCACGAACTAACTGCGCGCCCATGTTTTCAAACTTGTCTTTAAG
>OJDZ01000121.1_pt1 | contig 51781 bp, 45 predicted proteins | sample 1592981 | NCBI WGS metagenome assembly OJDZ01 (sample SAMN05416851, study PRJEB24817) | seawater metagenome | isolation source: Sea water | place: Canada:Atlantic | collected 2013-07
CGAGATAGGAGTCCGTCTCGTGGGCTCGGAGATGTGTATAAGAGACAGCCCCCATGATTGCAAGCGACTCACCTTTTAAAACCTTAAGGTTCAGCTGGTCGATCACGCGGATTTGACTGGCGCCATCTGCAAAGGTTTTGCACAAGTTGCGCGCTTCTAAAACCGGATCTACCGAACTCACCGGATTGCTCATAACAGCCTCACTCATAGCGCAGTGCCTCAGCAGGTTTGACCTTGGCCGCACGGGCAGCCGGATAAATCGTGGCCAGAAAACTCAAGGTGATGGTAGCTGAGCACACCAGTGCCACGTCAAACCAATCCAGTTTTGAGGGCAGATAATTAATAAAGTAAGCATCGAGTAGATTCAGCCCCAGCCCAGTATTCACCCAAGCAAAAAAGTCACTGATCGTCAGCGCAAAGATTACCCCAAACACTCCACCAATCAAGGTGCCAGTCAGTCCCACGATCACCCCTTGAATCATAAACACACGGCGGATCAACCTTGGTGTCGCCCCCATGGTTCGAAGGATCGCGATATCGGATTGCTTTTCGCTCACCGCCATAACTAAGCTTGACACGATATTAAACGCCGCCACCAAGATGATGAAAAACAGCAGCAATCCAACCATGGCTTTTTCCATCTTAATCGCGCCAAACAGATTGCCGTGAGTCTGCGTCCAGTCAGCCGGATACAGCGGCATGCCCGACACATCAACTAGGTTGAGCGCAGCCTGAGGAGCCTGAAAAATGTCCTCAAGCTTCATCCTCACCCCTTGAGCGCCGTCAGGGAGTCTGAGCAGTGTCGATGCGTCGTTTAAGCTGATATAGACGATGGATGAGTCCACTTCAGGGCTGATATTAAAAACCCCAGTGATGGTGAAGCGCTTAAAGCGCGGCACCACGCCAGCCGCTGAGGCTGAGGCTTCTGGCAACACCATGGTGATCTTATCGCCGATGGATAAGCCCAAACCGCGTGCTAGCTGCTCACCCACCACCATAGAGAAGGGCGCCAGATCCAGTGATTCGAGTGAGCCATCGATCATGTGATCGCCCAAGATCGAGACTCGGTTCTCAAAAACCGGCTCGATCCCGTTGATCAGGGCGCCGGTTACTTGGCCGTTGGCGGTGAGCATGCCCTGCATCTGGGTAAATGGCGCCGCGCCAAGGACATTTGGCTGATCTTCTGCAATCTCAACCAGTGGCTGCCAATCACTGATCAGATCAGGGCTGTACACACTGGCCTGAGAAACCGTGCCCAAAATTCGGGTGCGCAGTTCATAGTCAAAACCGTTCATGACCGATAGTACGGTGATCAGCACGGCAACGCCGAGCATCAGCCCCAAAGTCGAGATGAGCGAGATAAACGATAAAAACCGGTTGTTTTTTTCAGCGCGGGTGTATCGCATGCCCAAATACAAGCTGAGCGGGCGAAACATCGAAGGTTTTTTCATGAAGCCAGTCTCAGGCCATGGATCAGGGGCGCTATACTAGCATGAGCGAGGCACGCAGCTGCGCAGTTTGCCGTAGCGCTTTGGTTGCTTAATTTTAAAGATCGCTCAATCCTCAATATTCCTCCTTTTAAGAGCACTCCAAGTCTTAATAGTTCAATTCTTAGCGTTATGCTAGCTATGAGAATTTGAAGGTTTAGCTTTAGGGTTGCTAAGAGATCTAACACTCAAGCTGAGATCTTCGGCTCACAACTCCAATTAAAAGCTTGGTAAGTTTGCAAGTCTCTGAAACAGCTCCCTTTAAAAACTTGCTTGAGGCCTCATATAAGCTTTATGCACGACTTAAGCCAAGCGAGAACCCATGACTGATACTGAGCACGCAACCGCCAACACTCATCACCAAAAGCCCGCTCAAACCAAAAACAAAAGCATCACGTTGTCTCAAGGCTTTCCGGGTCATGAAGCGCACTGGCGAGCCTTAATTGGCGATCAAGCCCCCACAGAGTGGATACACCAAGCACTTGAGGAAGTCAGCGCCCAAAGTCCCACTGATTCAGCTAAGTTCTGCTTGCTATCCAACCATCAAGCAATTTCAACCCAGTTAGTCTTTGAGCTGAGCGATCAAGCTGAACCCAGCCGCTTAGTGTTTGCCGTGCCTGCCATCGGATCACCTCACCGCTATCAGGCTCAATTACTCAAAATTTGGGGGACACCGTTAGCCGAACAGTCTTTACTGGAGCTAGATTTGGGCGGCGATATCAAAGTGTTTGCCTATAATCTTGATCACCTTCGCCAGAAACTCGACTGGAATCAGATCGAACATCTTGAAGTCAGTTTGTCTGGTCTGGCTCTGGATCTTGAGTGTTCCGAGGAGGGGCAACTGCTGCACATACGTGACGCCAAAAGTATCGAGCAGCACCGGGCACTGATTGAAATCTTACTGCAAAACGAAGCGCACCTGCCAAGTGATTCTCGGGCAAAGATTAAGGCCTTAATCGATGAAGGGAAGCTTCCAAAAGAACCCATCACCCTGAGCCTAGATCAGATGTGCGCCTATCTGTACAGTGATGAATTGGGCCAGCAAGATGAGGCCTGGTGCCGCGGAGAGGTCATTGGCAAACAATTAGTTACAATTTTTTCTAAAAACTTCTTGTTACTAGATATAGTGGTTTTGAGAGATCCGGACACACTACCTGTGGTAATAAGGATAGCTGTAAACGAAGATTTAGCACCTAAACCCTTAAAAGTAGGGGATTTTGTTCAGGGCAATATTTGGCTACAAGCCAGTATCTGTGTTAAACCTGGTTAAATTTTGTACAAATCACCGATTTGGTGCACTTATGATCCCAGCTCAACCAGTTACGAAAACCAGTGACACGCAAGCGCCAGCCGTGGAACACCCTAAAACTTTGATGGGTTTTTTATCACAGATAACTGGCCTGAAATTGGGCAAAGAGCCCACCCTTCATGAGTACTGTTTCAACGCTGTTTTTTTCTCAGCAGGAGCACTGATGATGATCGGGGTCTTTCACTAATCGAGATCTTTCACTAATCAGTTTGCTTCCAACAACAAACTCAATCATCAGATCGATCAACTTCTAAGCACTATCCAAAAGCCTGCACTCGTTCCAGGCTTTTCACATTCAATCCAAGCGCATCTAGAGCACTCACCTCACCCTAAGGTAGGGTGATCGCTTTTACCTGCTCCAAGAGCGCTTTGTGCTGAGCAGTTGGCTTAAAAGATTGGGCGGCCATCAACTGAGTGATGTCACCCTGCACTCGAACCCGTCCCGTCATAAACCGCTCAATCAAATCTGAAGGGTCCTGGTCTATCAACGCCATCTTGAGAGCAGAGGCATCATCCACGCATACCGTCGTAGTCGCGTCACTGACCGGGGTGCGATAAAACAAACCCCCTTTGAGCGCGAACTTCTTAGGCGCGTCTGGCTCATCAACCTCAAAATTGATACACAGTGCCGCAATCTTGGAGGGTAGTTGCAACTCTCCGTGCTGCTCTATCAGTTGCTCCAACTGATCAAACCAAGCATCGCTTAAAAACTCTTGTTGGGCGGCCATAAATCTCCAAAACTCAGACAATAATCAACCTGATCGGTCGGGGGATTTACCATAGCACGCTTTATCGCAGTCGCCGAGTACAGGATCTAATCACCTGATATTCCCTGCAAATGGGCATTTTGCAGGATGATTTTGTAAAGGGGCTGGTGTAAACTAAGCGCCAAATCGCTCATAGATTGACTAAGCGAGCTAGTTTAGCGCTTGTAGGCTTGAGCGTTTCTTTTGTGTATCCCTAAGTACACCCCCAATTAAGGACATGCTGCATGAGTGCACCCTCTTTAGTTACCAACAACTCCACACTATCCAATACAGCATTGGGTTATGAAAATGAGCTGATCAAGCTTTTCACCATAGCCGCTGTGTTCTGGGGAATTGTTGGTATGAGTCTGGGCGTTTATATCGCCTGTCAGCTGGCTTTTCCTGAGTTCATGAGCTGGCAGCAATCTTGGCTACACTTTGGCCGGATTCGCCCGCTGCACACGAACGCAGTGATCTTTGCCTTCGGGGGAAATGCCCTCTTTGCAACTTCTTACTACATTGTTCAGCGCACCTCTAAGCGCAAACTTTACTCGCCTTACCTGGCCTGGTTTACCTTTTGGGGTTGGCAAGCCGTCCTGATTGGTGCGGTGATTACCCTACCCATGGGCATGACCAGCACCAAAGAGTACGCTGAGCTTGAGTGGCCCATCGATATCCTGATTGCGCTGGTGTGGTTCAGCTATGCCGTGGTGTTTTTTGGCACACTCATTAACCGCAAAACCTCGCACATCTATGTGGCCAACTGGTTTTTCGCTGCGTTTATCATCACGATTGGACTGCTGCACGTGGTCAACTCGATGGCGGTTCCACTGTCGGCATTTAAATCTTACTCACTGTTTAGCGGCGCAACCGATGCGATGATCCAGTGGTGGTACGGACACAATGCGGTTGGTTTTTATCTAACCGCCGCTTTTCTGGGGATGATGTACTACTTCATCCCGATTCAGGCACAGCGCCCCATCTACTCGTATCGCCTATCGATCGTTCACTTCTGGGCGCTGATCGCAGCTTACATGTGGGCTGGTGCTCACCACTTGCACTACTCTGCCCTACCAGACTGGACTCAGTCTCTTGGTATGGTGTTCTCACTGATTTTGTTTGCACCCAGCTGGGGCGGCATGATTAACGGCGTGCTCACGCTGTCTGGCCAGTGGGACAAACTGCGCACCGATCCGATCTTGAAGTTCTTGATTGTGGCGCTGTCTTTCTATGCCATGTCGACCTTTGAAGGTCCCATGATGTCAATTAAGACGGTTAACGCCTTGTCGCACAACACCGACTGGACCATCGGCCACGTTCACTCAGGTGCTTTGGGTTGGGTGGGTATGATCACCATCGGCTCGCTATACGTGCTGATTCCACGAGTGTTTAACCGCAAGAGCATGTACTCAATCTCATTGATCAATCGCCACTTTCAGTTGGCTGTCACCGGGACTCTTTTTTACATCGTCTCCATGTGGATCTCAGGGATTGGACAGGGCTGGATGTGGCGTGCAACCGACACCGACGGTTCTCTGATTTATAGCTTCGTACAAGTGGTTGAGTTTTCACACTGGCCTTATGTGGGACGCGCTTTTGGTGGTTTCTTATATGTGAGCGGTATGTTCATCATGGCTTACAACTTCTATAAAACCGTGACTGCCACTGAGCTTCAGGAAGATGAAGTTTCTGAAACTCAAGCCACTCACACGACCAGCGCTTAAGGAGAGTTCAACATGGCTGGATCAGCTCACGAGATTGTCGAAAAAAACACTGGTTTATTGGTGGTCTTTATCATGGTGGCAATCAGTTTTGCGACCTTGGTTGAGATCGTACCGCTGATGTACCAAAAAGATCTAAACAACCCTGTTCCAAGCATGAAACCTTGGAGCGCGCTTGAGATGGAAGGCCGAGATATCTATATCCGTGAAGGCTGCCACGTTTGTCACACACAAATGGTTCGCCCGCTGCGTGCTGAGGTTGAGCGCTATGGTCCTTACTCTCGTGCCGGAGAGTCTACTTGGGATCACCCCTTCCTTTGGGGCTCAAAACGCACCGGGCCAGATTTGGCTCGAGTTGGCGGCCGCTACTCTGACGACTGGCAGCGCCAGCACTTAATTAATCCACGCTCGCTCGTGCCTGAGTCGGTCATGCCAGCCTATCCTTGGCTTGCTGAAACTACGCTTGATGGTGAACAGACTGCCGCTAAACTTAATCTGTTTAAGACTCGCTTTGGGCTACCTTACTCAGATACTCAGATTGAATTGGCAAAAGATGAAGTTCAAGGCAAAACTGAGTTAGACGCACTGGTAGCTTATCTGCAACAACTCGGTCACGCTATGAAGGGTCAGCGCTGATGGACTGGGGTCTTTATCACAGTATTGCTACCGTAGCTGCCTTTATCAGCTTCATTGGTGTTTGTTGGTGGGCCTACTCACCCAAAAACAAAAAGCGCTTTCAACAAGACGCTCAGCTGGTTTTTGACGACCCAGCCGAGTCAGATCAACAAGATCAAGATGATCAACCGACTGGAGACAGACATTCATGACATTTTGGAGTTCATGGGTCACCATCATCTCGCTAGGCTGCTGGGTATTTATCGCTGGCGTACTGCTTCTCACCCTTAAAAAGTGGAAGCCAACCCTAGAAGAGGACGGCACCACCGGCCACGAATACGACGGTGTTAAAGAATTTGATAAGCCGATGCCTAAGTGGTGGCTGGTTATCTTCTTCGGCTCGCTCGCCTGGGGCTTAGTTTATATGGCGCTCTACCCCAGCATCGTGCCTTACTTCTGGAAGGGCTTAAGTTCAGTGGAAGTTGGAGGTGAGCAAGTTCACTGGACCAGTAAAACTGAGTTGGCCAGCAACCTTGAAGCCAACAACCGCGTGTTTATGGACAACTTCAACAACAAGCTGCTCGTCAACCCAGCTGCCAGAGCTGAGCTTGATGAGCTTGAGCGCATGCAGGTGAGCTTTTATGACCAAACAGAAGAGTCAAATGTCACCCAGGCCGACCTTGACGCTCAGGTGGCTAAGCTTGGTCCTGCGGTCATGGCGATGGTTAACGAACCCCGCGCCATCAAAGCCGGTGCCAAACTGTTTCAGCAAAACTGTTCGGTCTGTCATGGCAGTGCAGCCAAAGGAAGTAAAGGCTATCCCAACTTAACTGACGAAAGTTGGCTGTATGGCGGTAAAGCTAGCGATATCTTACTCACACTGCATAACGGCCGTGTCGCCGCCATGCCAGCTTGGCAAGCTGACTTAGGCGAAACAGGTATCGCTGCTGCGGTAGAGCATGTTTACTCTTACACCCACAGTGAAGACATCAATCCGACGCTTGCCGCTCAAGGCAAGGCGCTGTTTGAAGCGAACTGTAGCGTCTGTCACGGTAAAGACGGCAAGGGATCACAAGCAATTGGCGCTCCCAACCTAACCGATGATATCTGGCTGTACGGCGGTGATCGTGACACGCTCAAAGAAACTTTGCGCTATGGCCGCAACGGCGTTATGCCAGCTTGGCAGCAGAAACTAGGTAACGAGCGCATCATGCTGCTGTCAGCCTATGTCTACCAACTCTCGGATCACACCGGTCCCGGAAGTTAAGTTCTGCTCTTGTGACAATCAACACAATAGGCCGCTTTTAAAGCGGCCTTTTTAGTATAATCAGCGCATGAATCAGATTCCCACGCAAACGCTTGATCCCGATCAACATCAGCGCATCTTTACCCGACTGATTACCGGTTTCTATCAAAATATTCGCTTGCTCAGCATGTACGGCCTGCTGATTTTATTTTTTATCCTACCCTTCTTTAGATATGACGGCAGACAAGCGCTTTGGTTCGATATCCCAACTCAGCACTTCTATATCTTTGGGCTGACATTTTTCCCTCAAGACTTGTTCTACTTAGCTTGGCTACTGATTCTGGCTGCGATCGTGCTCTTTGCCGTCACTGTTTTTACCGGCCGTGTGTTTTGCGGCTATGCCTGCCCACAAACTATATGGACTCACCTCTACATGAGTGTTGAGCGCTTGTTTCAAGGGCCGCGCCACCAGCGCATCCGCCTGAGCAAACAGCCGATGAACGCCAGCAAGCTGTTTAAGCTTAGCGCAACCCACCTGGTTTGGATCGTGATTAGTGTGGCGACCGCGCTCAGCTTCATCAGCTATGTCGTGGGTACCGACGCGCTGTACAGCAGCTTAAGCCCAGTTAATTGGCTGGGTATGGGTATGTGGCTGCCCGAGATCTCGGTGATCACTTGGGTGTTTTTTGCTATCTTCTCCATCGCAACCTACCTGAACGCCGGCTTCATGCGGGAGCAGATGTGTTTTTACATCTGCCCCTACGGTCGCTTCCAAAGCGTGATGCTGGATAAAGACTCGTTGATCGTGTCATACGATCCAGCTCGCGGCGAGCCGCGCGGCAAGAAAAAATTAGCCGCCGAAGTCGCAACTGGTGACTGCATCGACTGCTCGATGTGTGTTCAGGTCTGTCCCACTGGTATCGACATCCGCGATGGCCTGCAGATGGAGTGTATCCAGTGCGCGGCCTGCGTTGACGCTTGCAACGACATCATGGATAAGGTCGGTTCCCCTCGCGGCTTGATCCGCTACACCACTGAGCGCAACCTCTCCCCAAGTGAAGGCGCCACGCGAATCTTCCGCCCCAAGCTGGGCGTTTATCTGATTGCCATATCCCTCATGAGCTGTATCTTTATCTATGCTTTGCTTGGGCGAGTACCGCTTGAAGTTGACGTGATGCGTGACCGAACCACCAATTATCGCATCACTCAAGGCCTCGTTGAAAATGACTACCTGCTCAGCATCAGCAACAAAACCCAGATCGCCGATGTTTATGACATTCGAGTCGAGGGTAATCCAGCGCTGACTCTAAATTCACGCTGGGGCAAGATGCCCATGGACGCCGGTGAAAACTTCACCTTTCCTGTGTCTGTTGCCACCCTTCAAGATCAAGCGCAAAGCAACACCCCTTTTGAGTTTGTGATCACCAGCAGCAACAACCCTGACACTCAGGTTAAGCGCGCGACCGTATTCATCGCACCAGAAATCAATGGAGATCAATCTTGAGTGATTCTGTGAAAACACCGAAACGCTGGTATCAAGTTAAGATGGTATGGGTGGTGTTGATCATCCCTCTGGTTGCTGTCGTGCTCAGCATGGGTTACATGACGCTATCCGTGGTTGGGGCAGACACCACGGTGCGGGACGACTGGTACATGGATGGCAAAGCCCTGCAGCAAGATTTAAGCCGCGATACGCTGGCTGCTAAGCTTAAACTAAATGCCAACTTAAACTTAAATCTGCAAAGTGGACAGGTTGAGCTTAAAAGTGAGCAGCCTATTGCTGAGCCACTGAAGTTGATCTTCTCTCATGCGGCGGATAAAACCAAAGATTTTACCGTTGAGCTATCAGCTACCCCTTACACCAAACAAGCCAGCTTAACGCCAAGCCAGATCAAGCTGCTTGAAGCACCTAACAAATTTTATGTTGAGCTGAGCGCTGATCAGTGGCGGCTCAGACAGATCGCTATGGCGCCAGATGCCACTAGCAACTTACTTTTTACGCCACTACCCGCCTTCACTCAGTTGTTTGATTAACTGTCGCACTCAGCTGCACACTGCTCGTGACTGAGACTAAAACTGAGTTGGCGCGTCATCCCCGAAAACTTAACCTGTCTACTCCAGCTAAAGCACCTGGCCCCAGCCAACTGCAGACTTACAACCCCTGAAAATCAAACAGTGATCGATCAAGTAAGTGCGAAGGCGTGATATTGCCCAGCGCCGCTGCCATGCTGCGCAAGCGCTCTGGATGAGTGAGCTCCCACTCCCTGAGCAACTGATTGGTTTGAGCGCGCTGTAAGTTTGGCTGTGAGCCGCATAGATTGCAGGGAATGATGGGGAACTCTTGCGCTTCGGCATAGGCGACGATGTCACGCTCTGCCACATAAGCCAGCGGCCTGATCACCGTATTGAACCCATCGTCTGATCTGAGCTTGGGCGGCATCGCCTTGAGTGAGCCGCCATGAAAAAAATTCAGCATAAACGTCGCCAAGATATCGTCTCGGTGGTGGCCCAGCGCCACTTTAGTGCAACCGAGTTTGCGTGCAGCACCGTAAAGCGTCCCGCGCCTGAGCCTTGAGCAAACTGCACAATACGCTTGTCCCTCTGGTGTCAGCTCCTTGGTAATCGAAAATGTGTCTTTATTGATGATCTCAAAATTCACACCTTTGGCACTTAAGTAATCTGGCAAGATTTGCGCATCGAACCCTGGCTGCTTTTGATCTAAATTCACCGCGATCAGGTTAAATTCAATCGGTGCAACTGCTTTTAAGTGCAGCAGCATCTCAAGTAGGGTGTAGCTGTCTTTTCCACCCGATAGGCAAACCATGATCCGATCACCCGCCTCAATCATCCCATAATCAGTGACAGCCCTAGCGGTCTGCTTCTGCATACGTCGCTCAAGCTTCTTAAAAGGCTCAGCAGCGGCATCGGCAGGCAAATTGCTCGTACCATGATCGGTTAGGTCTCTTAAGCCCCCATCCAGGCTTCTAAGCCCAAACTCTTCGCTTAAGTTTTTGATCGGTATTTGCTTCATGTTGGCTGCTGGGATCACGATTTGGGTGGCATTTTACCTCATCACTGCAACCAGTTACCCCCTGGGTTGGGCAGAAAAAAATGTCAAGTTAACTAAATGTTGACATTTATCGATGCTTTTACTCCGCTCAAGTGCCAAATTCTCCAATCACTTTACAGATCAACAGCTTAGATCGATTTCCACAAAGACTGTGGATAACCCTGGGTAAAATGCACTTCTTGACAGCCTTCCTCGCTGCCATATCGAGGGATCCTAACGTTTTGTTTAAATTTTCACCACTTTAAATTATCTTTAAATTCAATGGCTTATTAGTTTTTTAATTTTTTTCTATTTTTTTTAGTCTCAAAAAACACTGTCATGAATCTGACACTTGATCAAGCCTTTTAACTGGTTATATTTTGACAAAAACCTATAAATTAGGCTGAGATCATCTATCTTTATTCAACCGTTTATGTCAAGGATGGCCGGTTCATCGTGCGACGCGTTAACCTGCCACTAACATTCTGCTATGCTGTATGAAATCAAAGTTTACGCACGGTAACTGGTGCACGTTTATATGATCAACTCGACTCGCTTGCTTCTCACGCTTATGTTGTCACTTCCTCTGATTGCTCAGGCAGGTCAGATGTATGTGTTTAAAGACAAAAGCGGTCAGTTTTTGCTGACCAACAAGGTCGATGGCAAAACGAAACCAAGTGAAAGTAAGTTCCAACACTTTGATCAAAAAGTTCAGGTGACCTACTACCCGGACACCAACGTGCATGAATACAAAGACTGGGGCGCATCAAAAGCCTCGGTCCTTCCTAGCTTTGCCAAAAACAAAGATGCGTTTGATGATTTGATTCAGGCAGCGGCAACCCGTCACGGAGTCGACGCTGGGCTCATGAAGGCGATCATGCACACCGAGTCAAGCTTCAACCCTAACGCTCGCTCTCCCGTTGGCGCACAAGGACTGATGCAACTCATGCCAGCCACCGCTCAGCGCTTTGGCGTCACCAACGCCTGGGATCCCGCCCAAAATATCGAGGGTTCTGCCAAGTACCTCAAGTACTTAACTAAGCGCTTCTCCGGTAAAAAAGAAAACATACTGGCCGGCTATAACGCCGGTGAGGGAAATGTCGACAAATACGGCGGCATCCCCCCTTTCAAGGAAACCCAAAACTACGTAGTCAAAGTGCTGGGTCGATACGATCAACTCTATCGCCAGCTGGGATCGAGATCGGTGAGCGGCTCTTATTCAGCCAACACCTATAAAGTTATCTCACCGTCATCAAGCTCTAACAACCGCCTCATCGTCAGCTCTAGTGGCAGAAACTCGAGCGGCAGAGCCTCAACCGTGAGTAGTTCAGGTGGAAGCAGTAGCGCCTATACAAAAAGTGCATTTAACTCGCTTCGATAACTCTCCTATAGCCAGTCCTTTGTGCGGGTTCCCGCCCACTCTTTATTAGAATAAAACGATGCTTTTGGTATTGTTTTTTGCCATCGATGCCCCCATATTATCCACCAACCATACGCTCAACTTAAGAGGTTAATATGCTGCGGATCGTTCTGTTTTTAGCCACCAACATCGCGGTGATCGCGGTGGTCAGTATCATCATGGCAGTTTTGGGTATCGACTCTCAAAGCACCACGGGTTTGCTGATCATGTGTGGCCTGTTCGGTATGATCGGCTCGATCATCTCGCTACTGCTGTCAAAACCCATCGCTAAGCGCAGCACCAAAACTCAGCTGATTGAAAACCCCGCCAACGAAACTGAGCGCTGGTTGGTTGATACCGTGCGCCGCCTTAGCGATAAAGCGGGTATCGGCATGCCAGATGTGGGTGTTTTTCCCAGCGCTCAGCCAAACGCCTTTGCCACCGGATGGAACAAAAATAAAGCCCTGGTCGCGGTATCCAGCGGTATCGTGACGCACATGAGCCGCGATGAGCTAGAGGCTGTACTCGCTCATGAGATCGGTCACGTAGCCAACGGCGACATGGTGACGCTCGCCCTAATCCAAGGCGTGGTGAACACCTTTGTCATGTTCTTTGCGCGAATTGCAGCAGGTTTCATCAACCAAGTGGTATTTAAATCCGAAGAGCGCGGCGGCATGGCTTACTTTGCGATCGTGATCGTCCTGCAGATTGTCTTTGGTATCTTGGCCAGTGTGATTGTTGCTTGGTTCTCGCGTCACCGTGAATTTAAAGCCGATGAAGCGGGTGCAAGACTCGCCTCTAAAGCTGGCATGATCGGCGCACTTGAGCGTTTAAAAGTCACCGCAAATGCCCCTGAACAGATGCCTGAGCAGATGCAGGCCTTTGCGATCGCTGAAGGTAAGAAAGAAGGCTTCAACCTCAAGGCAATGTTTGCCAGCCACCCTCCTTTAGATGTACGTATCGCGGCGCTTAAAAACAACGCTTACTGATTAGCCCAAAACCAAAAAACCAGCCTTAAGGCTGGTTTTTTTTGCACTGCGATCTTGGGTACTCAAGCTGGTGGGTAAGACTACCCTTTTAGGCGGGCGTTTAGATCATCGATGGCCATCGCCCAAGCGCCGTCGCTACTCAGAGCGTCATCTAAAAAGGTTTGCTGGGAGTCGTTCCAGATCTTCGCCTCAGCGACACCCGGTGCTTCTATCGGCTTGTGCTCAGCGACAAATTTTTCAATCGCCTCATCACTTGAGTCCAGGCCGAGCTGCTTAAACAAATCATTGATGGTGTGGTGATTGCCTGCGTTTAGCATGTTGTTCTCCTTTGTTAGATCAGCTTTCATTAGACCAAAAAAAACCGCGGTGTTACCACCGCGGTTTGTTAGCTAGCGTAGTCACTTGACTACTGCTTTAGCTCATGGCAACAAGTGTGCTACGGCGTCACGCTCTTCGGTTAGCTCAGTTTCGGTTGCGTTCATCTTCTCGCGAGAAAAATCACTGATGTCTAAACCTTGTACGATTTCCCAGTCGCCACCTTTACAGATGCAAGGGAACGAGTAGATCAAGCCCTCGGCAATACCGTACGAGCCGTCTGAGTAAACACCCATAGAGACCCAAGTGCCCTCTGATCCCAGCGCCCAAGAGCGGATGTGGTCGATCGCCGCGTTGGCAGCAGAAGCAGCAGAAGATGCGCCGCGCGCCTCAATAATCGCTGCGCCGCGCTTTTGCACTGCTGGGATGTAGGAGTTTTCGTACCAATCACGGTCAATCTGCTCAAGCGCAGGCTTGCCGTTTACGGTGCAGTTGGTGAGGTCTGGATACTGAGTACTTGAGTGGTTGCCCCAGATCACCATCTTGTCGATATCGTTGATCGAAGTGCCGGTTTCTTCAGCCAGCTGCGCCATGCCGCGGTTGTGATCCAAGCGGGTCATGGCGGTGAATTGACGTGGATTTAGATCAGGCGCGTTGCGCTGGGCGATGAGGGAGTTGGTGTTGGCAGGGTTACCCACAACCAAAACTTTCACTTCGCGGCTGGCGTTGTCGTTTAGAGCTTTACCTTGAGCTGAGAAGATTGCCGCGTTCGCTTCCAGCAGATCTTTACGCTCCATGCCTGGGCCACGAGGACGCGCACCAACCAACAGGGCGTAGTCAGCGTCTTTAAAAGCAACCGCTGCGTCGTCTGTCTGCACGATGCCAGCAACCAAAGGAAACGCACAGTCTTCAATTTCCATGACCACGCCTTTAAGCGCGCCCAGTGCCGGAGTGATCTCAAGCAACTGCAAGATTACAGGCTGATCTTTGCCCAGCATGTCACCTGAAGCAATACGGAAAAGTAGCGAATAGCTGATTTGACCAGCGGCACCGGTAATAGCAACGCGAACAGGTTGTTTCATGGTTTCTCCTAAGGAAGCGCTTGATAAAGCGCTGAAAATGTCACTCATCTGGGCTTTTAGCCAAGTGGTGGCGGATAAAAGAGGCAACATTATAGCAAGTTTGTAGCACAAAATTAATTGCGGTTGAGTAGCCCGAACTCAGAACCCGTTGGTAAGGCTCATACCAACGGGCGGGGATCGGTTCTGAGATCGGGGCTAGGTCGACCGCGATTAGCTAATTGTTATAACGAACTGGGATGGTGCCCATGCGCTGAGTGATCGACTGCGGCGCCTGATTAAACAGCAGCGCATAGTTCACGGCGTTGGTCATGACGTTTTTGACATAGCCTCGAGTTTCATCAAACGGGATGCCCTCAACATACTGATCGGCCGCAAGCGGCGAGCCAAATTCTGGCTGCCAGCGACGCGCACGGCTGGGACCAGCGTTGTAGCCGGCAGTAGCCAGCACCGGCTGACGGGAGAGCTCATCATGGATGTGGGATAGGTAAAATGTCCCCCAGTTGATGTTGGTGTTGATCTCAGTCAGCTTGTAGCTTGAGTAGCTCTCGCCCAGTTTTTTAGCGATAAACTGCCCGGTGGTGGGCATGATTTGCATCAGACCGCCCGCTCCCACGTGCGAGCGAGCGAGCGCAACAAAACGGCTTTCCTGACGCATGATCCCGTAAGCCCAGGCAGGATCAAGGTTGTGACGGCGACTTGAGTAGAGCACTTTGTCACTAAAGGGCGTGGCGTAAGCGAGCGCAGGTGCGCTCAAGCGCTCGGTGTTTTCCATCGCGTAGATCGCACGGTCATACCAATTAAGTTCGGTGGCCCTTTGCGCCGCGGCGATCATGAGCGCGTCGTCATTTTTGAGTTTCGCTTGACGCACCGCCCAGTTCCACTCTCGGTTGGCATAAGCGTCTGGTGCGTCTGATAAGTACAAATCAAAGGCTCGTGCAAAGTACTGGTCTTGAGCCAGCCTAGTTCGATCGGCAGCAGTTGGCTGGTAGGCTGGTGGAAGCTTCTGCGGACTCAGCCCAGCGCGATCGCGCGCAAGCAGTGCGTAGTAATCACTGCCCTCGGCTAGGTTTTGATAGGTTGCCTTCACAGATCCTTGGCCCAGCGCTTCGGTTGCCCGAGCTTGCCAGTACTGCCACTGCTCGGATGCGCGCTTATCAACCGGCATCGCAGCGATCGCACTTTGCAGGTTTTTCCACTGACCAAAACGCGCACTGATGCGGGCGTACTTTTCAGCGTCCTCTGGACTGAACTCCGCCCCGCTTGAGAGCGCATACCAATCAGAGATTTTATCGTTAAACCCATTGGCAACGATATCGTCCATCGCGGCGGTTGCCAAGATACGGTAAGCAAAAGCACGATTGGTTTCGCTTAGGTTGCGCAGGTTGAGCTGCATGTTTTGCTCAGCCAATCTTGGGCTGACATCGTGGGCATACCTTGAGAGCGCGTATAAAAACAGGTATTGATTGGTGACCGCTCCATCTAGCGGCTGACTCATATAATCCAGAGGGCTCCGCTTGATTTGAGCCAATGCGGATGAATTGATTGAAAAATACCCCATGGCGCTGGCTAAGGTGCTCGCGTTTGAGGTCTCATCGTTCTCAAGCAGCATGCGCAAGCGTGATTCTTTGTCTGAAAAACTGATCAAGGGATTTGAGGCAAGCTCAGCCGCTAGTTTGTTGCAAAGCGGCGGCTGCTTTCCTGCCTTAAGCCAAACTTGTTGTTTGAGCTCGTAGGCACCCATGAAGTCACCCGTACCGTTACGCCCTAAAGCCAGCGCGCAAGATTCAGAGGTATCTGGGTTGGTCACAAAAGGAGCGATCGCCACCACCGAAGGGTAGTCGCTGGCTTGCGCTTTGACTTCAGCATAGTCTGCAGCGAGTTTTTCGCCCATCACGGTTTGCCAGTAGTTTCGCGTGTAGTTTTGGATCGCACTGACCGGCTGATAAACCAGACGCTCGTTCAATAAAAAGTACTCAGGGTACATGGTGAACAAGGTGTTCGGTGTTCCGTATTTCATGCTGGCAAGCGTAGTGGTATCACCCGACTGCGATGCTTCATAAGCCTTTAAAAAGTAAGGATCAGCACTGGCCTTGAGCGCTAGCGTGCCTGAGCACATCACCAGAGCAGATAAAAACCAACTCAACTTCGATCGCTCAGGCGAGCCAGACAGGCTGGACTGCTTAGCAGCCTCTGAGTGTTTGGACTGTTTAAGGGGGGCAACTGGGTGCATTTTACTCATGCTGTCTCTCATATCCTAAAAACCAGCACCCACGCAAAGGGTGCGTCGGTGCAAAGGGTTCAAATATAACAAGTTTGCCTAGCGCTTACCCGACTCCCAAGCCACCAGAAGGTGGCATTTTGTATCCTGATATGACAGCCCAGCAAAGATCGCTGAGCGAGGTCAACCATCGGCTCAATAGCTTGGCCTCACAGCGGCTCAGCAGTTATAATCGCCGATTTGCGGTGTGCCCTATGTCTACGCAGCTCTTTGATCCAGCCAAGCCTGATTTGCAGCAACAAGCGCGCCCTGCTGACGCTAAGAGCATAGGGCCGGACAAGCTCAAGCGCGTGTTTATCGCCACGCAAGGCTGCCAGATGAACGAGTATGACTCTGATCGTATGGGTGATCTCTTGGCCGAGTCTCACGGATACGTGCGCACCAAAGACATGGACGAGGCTGATCTGCTGCTGCTCAACACCTGCTCGATCCGTGAAAAAGCGCAGGAAAAAGTGTTTAGTGAGCTGGGCCGGTGGCGCAAACTCAAAGACAAAAACCCCGATCTGATCATCGGGGTGGGCGGCTGCGTGGCCTCTCAAGAAGGCGCTGCGATCAGAACCCGCGCCCCGCACGTCGATATGGTGTTTGGGCCACAAACCCTGCACCGCCTGCCTGAGATGTTAGACGAAACCCAGCGCGGTGATCTGCCCTTTGAGATCTCCAAAACCGGCCAAGAGAAGTCGACCCGCATCGGCGTGGTCGATGTCTCCTTCCCCAGTATCGAGAAGTTCGATGAGCTGCCAGAGCCCAGTGTCTCTGGGCCTAAAGCTCAGGTCTCGATCATGGAAGGCTGCTCAAAGTACTGCTCTTTTTGCGTGGTGCCCTACACCCGCGGCGAGGAGGTTTCACGCCCCCTCGATGACGTGCTTGCCGAAGTGGCCTCACTGGCTGAGCGCGGCGTTAAAGAGATCAACTTGCTCGGGCAAAATGTCAACGGTTATCGGGGCGCAACCCATGACGGAGAAATCTGCCGCTTTAGTGAACTGCTGATGCTGGTCTCCCACATCGAGGGCTTGGAGCGCATCCGCTACACAACCAGCCACCCGCTTGAGTTCACCGATGACATAATTGAGGTGTATGCTCAGGTGCCCAAACTGGTTTCTCACCTGCACTTGCCCATCCAAAGCGCCTCTAACCGCATCTTGTCGCAGATGAAGCGCAACCACACAGTCGACATCTATATCGAGCAGATGAAAAAACTGCGTGCGATTCGTCCTGATTTGCACTTATCAAGCGACTTTATCATCGGCTTCCCTGGTGAGACCGAAGCTGAATTTGAAGAGACTTTGCAATTTGCCCATGATCTTGATTTTGATCACTCCTATAGTTTTATCTACTCCAAACGTCCCGGCACGCCGGCCGCTGAACTCGACGACGACGTCCCACTTGGCGTTAAGAAGCAGCGTCTGGCTAAGTTCCAAGCGTTCATCAAAGCGCAAACTCAGGCCAAAACCGAGGCCATGGTCGGTACTGAACAGCGCGTGTTGATTGAGCGATTGTCTGATCGCCGCGAGGGCTTTGTGCTTGGCAGCAGCGACAACACCCGCACGGTGCAGATCCCAGGAGGGGAGGAGTTGATCGGACGCATGGCGCTGGTTTCTATCGATGAGGCGATCTCCATGCATCTGGTCGGCGGTCACTTAACCAAGATGCTGGATTAACTTCATCGATTGCCTGAGTCAAATGTCAGCCTGTACGGCATGCGTAAATAGTTGACATTTATCACGCAGCTTTACGCTTGAGGGGTTCAAGGCAGCCTTAGCGCGTGGTATAAAATAAGCATAAATTTAAGGGATTGCCGCCATTTTATACTTAAGCCTTTGCGCTCACCGCCCTGCCCTAAGCTTGTGCCTGTGAGTGATATCCAGCGCTCCGTCAGCACTCAAAGCCTGACTCCCGATGAGCTAACCAACACCCTCGGGGTTTTGAACTCCAATCTCAAACAACTTGAAATCCGACTCAGCGTGCGTATCTCGCAGCGATCTGATCACTTGGTGGTCAGCGGCAGCATAGACAATGTCAGCCGCGCCGAACACCTACTACTCAAACTCATCGACGCTGCCGATGACCGCTCTATGACTCCGGAGGCCCTGCACATCATGATCCAAGGCTCACAGACCGAAACTCTGATCGACGACAAAGACGATCCCAACGTTCACCTGACGACGCGAAAGGGTCGTATTTATCCACGCGGGCAAAACCAGCGCAACTATGTGCGCCGAGTGCTAACCAGCGACGTCTCTTTTGGTGTGGGGCCTGCAGGTACTGGCAAGACCTATCTTGCGGTTGCCGCGGCGGTCGATATGCTGGAGCGCGGTGAGATCGAGCGGATACTGCTCGTGCGTCCTGCGGTTGAAGCCGGTGAGAAGCTGGGGTTTTTACCGGGCGATCTGACCCAAAAGATCGATCCCTACTTGCGTCCGCTGTATGACGCGCTTTATGAGATGCTGGGTTTTGAGCGCGTCGGCAAGATGATCGAGCGTCAAGTGATTGAGGTTGCGCCGCTGGCTTACATGCGCGGTCGCACGCTGAACAACTCGTTTGTGATCCTCGATGAGGCGCAGAACACCACACCCGAGCAGATGAAGATGTTCTTAACCCGCTTGGGCTTTGGCTCGCGTGCAGTGATCACCGGTGACATCACGCAGGTGGATCTACCGCGGGGACACCGCTCTGGCTTGGGTCATGCGCTCAAAGTGCTTGAGCCGATCTCAGAGATCCACATCACTCGCTTTGACTCAAAAGACGTGGTGCGCCACCAACTGGTGCAAAAGATCGTCGAGGCTTACGAGATGTATGATCTGATTGAAGAACCCGCCAAGCACTAAGTTGCAGAGCTGTAAAATCAACCGGGCGCACTGCCCGGTTGATTACTTTTAGGAGGCAAAAACTTTGAAGCTAAATCCAAATGCCCACCAAATCGAGATCGGCTGCGATGATTGGGATGAGCCTCTGCTCTTGACTGAAGGCACTACGCACAGCGCTCCTAAATCAATAACTGAGGCCAACCAGCACACGGTCCCGCCGGTAGAACTACTCTCAATCAACCACCAGGTGGTGCTAACACACACACTGATCCACTATAGCGCGCTACAAGGTTTTGATCAGGCTGAAACCGATATCGATCAGCTCACTCCAACGGAGCTAAGTCTCTACTTCACCTCAAGCGAGCAAATCCGCCAGATCAATCTGGATTACCGCGGCAAAGACAAGCCCACCAACGTGCTGTCCTTTGAGAGTGAGTTGCCCGCTGAGATCTTAACTGAGCTTGCCTACCAACCTTTAGGCGAGCTGGTGTTCAGTCTTGAGGTGATCCGAGCGGAGGCTGAGGATCAGGGCAAAACCCTAACCGATCACTACACTCACCTACTGGTTCATGGCTGCTTACACCTGCTGGGACTAGATCATGAAACTGGCGCGGCCGATCAAGCGCAAATGGAGGCTCTTGAGATCAAGATCTTGGCCAGTTTTGGGATAGCTGATCCTTATCAAGACTGAGACTCTGAGGGCATTTTTCTAAATTTTATGGTCTGCCTTTAAAACAAAAAAGCACCGCTTGAGCGGTGGTTTTTTTATATACAGAGAGCTCAACCTTCTTGCTTTGAGCCCATGGCTTCTGCCAAGCCCTCGACATGAATCGTGCGCTGCGGGAAGGGAATATCGATGCCCGCTTCATCCAGCGCGATCTTGATCTCTTCAGTCAACGCCTGGCTGGTTAAAAAGTAGTCGCTGGTTTGCGTCCATGCATAAAGGGTGAGCTCCACCGCGTTATCCCCTAAGGAGGTCACACCCACACGGGCTTCAGGATCAGCCAACACGCGCTCGTCACTGTTAGCGATGCGCAGCATGATTTCACGTGATTTTTTGATGTCTGCGCCATAGCCGACACCAATCGGCAGCTGAATCCGGCGCGTCATTTGGGTGGTGTAATTGGTGATCGGTGACGTGGTGATCTCACTATTGGGGATAATCACCGTTTGATTGTTGGCGGTTAGCAGCTCAGTAAACACAATCTTAATCTGCTGCACCTTACCGAAGATTCCAGCTATCTCAACCTGATCCCCGACAACGAAGGGTCGAAACACGATGATCATCACACCAGCGGCGAAGCTTGAGAGTTGATCCTTGAGCGCCATACCGACCGCCAGCGCCATACCACCCAAGATAGCAACCGCTGAGGTGGTATTGATGCCAAGCTTGGAGAGCGCCGTGATGATCACCAGCACCAAGAGCAGACTGTAAAGCACGTTTGACACAAAACTAGCGAGTGTTACATCCATACGCGATTTGGTCATCAGTCGCTCAACCACACGCACGACCCGCTTAGCGATCCACTTACCGATCAAAAAGATCAGGATCGCAAACAACAGATTCAATCCGTAGCGAATCCCAAGCTCAGTCAAATTAGATAGGTTTTCAGGGGACAATAATGTCTGCATACAACGCTCACCGCTTAATTTTAGGGGTCAATTGTACTGATCAGTAGGCACAGGGCCTGTTACGGAATGTTATGAGGGATCGGCTTCTACACTTAGCGGAGTAGCACCTGAGACAAATCGCCAAGTGCGTATGATCCGAAGCTCTTCAGCATCCATACCGGCAGTAAAGGATTCAAAAGGGGCTGCATAGCGTACGGTTTGCTTGGCGTATCGATCCAGCAGACGCGACCCAGAACTTTTGAGCAACCGGATCGCAATCACCTGCCCGTCTTTGGCGACAATCACCATCAGACGCACTTCACCAGTGATGCCCTGTTCTTTAGCCAGTTGCGGCAAGTGCTCGTTACCGACGCGCTCCACTCGATCAGTAAATGCCAGCATAAACTGTGCGCTTGGGTCAGATTTGGTGGACATTTGACTGGTTATGAAGCGAGTTTTCTGTTTTTTAGCGAGTGCCTGATTGACGATCGCATACTTTTTTTCAAGCTGCGCAATCTGGGCCATGATCCGTGCTGGTTCCGTGGCCTCCCCATCGCCCTCATCTAGCGTTGGATCGTCGCTGTCTGCCTCAAGTTGTTTGGTGATGCTCAGCGTCGTACTCAGGTACTGCTGCAAAAACTCCTCAGCAGACTGTTGTTCAGGGGGCGTATTCTCATCGTCTGCCGATAACTGCTCGTCAAGGCCCTGACTTGCAGGTGTATCACTGCTGGTTTCTTTGGCTTGATCAGTGGTGCCTGAACCTTGTTGGTTGTTTTCGGCCATAAAGTCGGCATCTTCAGATCGGCTTTGCCGACTCATCGTGACCTGAACCACCTCAGCCGATGGAGTGGCTGGTGCACTTGGCTCCACGAAACTGAGCCCAAAGATCGGTATCAGGTGCAGCGCGACCGACGTCAGCAGTGCGACACTCAGAATCGAATCACCTAAAAACCACTTTCCGGACAGGACTTTACCCCTGGGCATTTTGATCAATTATCACTGGTTTATTCAAAGACATAGTGTACGTTTGGACCCCTTAAAAAGCCACACAACAACCGATGAAAGCCCATAGCTCAACTCTGGATTAGTAAGTGATTGTCCCTATAACCATCAAAATACCATGGCTCATAAGCACTTATCGCGAAAAGCAGGCTGAGTGGACAACACAAACGAACAAAGTTGCGTATAATCTTGAATAGATTAATTTAGGGTTCGCCAATGAAAGTCTGGATCAATAAAGCCCTTTCAAAAGCCAAATCTTTGTATCAGTTCGCTGAAGAAGTTACCTCTGACCCGATGGGGATCCCGTTATCCCAGCAAACGGTCAACGGACTACTCCAAAGCTACGTGACGAGCTATGTCGATCAAATCATAGAACTTAAAGCCAACATCAAGGATCATGATTTTGATCTGACCATTGATGCCACCTTTAAAGGGATCTTTATCAAGGCGACCTCAAGTTTTTCTGTGATCCAATTTGTGATGAACGACCAAACGCAGCGTATGGTTTTTCTGCAAAAGACACCCACCAAACTGCTTGAGCTCAGAGCAGATGCGTTTTACAAAACCCCGATGATTCGCATGGCGCTTTGGGGAGTGAAAAACTTCAGCAAAACAGACGCAGCCGGCCTTGCACTTGAATACTTTAAAGTCGCTGAAGTGAAAGACAGGATGTACTACTTAGATATCGGCCAGTACTTCGATGAAAATTCATCCATCATCCGCAGGCTCAAGCGCTTTCAGGTCACTCACGCAGTGATTGCTGGCGGAAAACTACATCTTCAGTCCAAGATCAATTTGCAGGACTTTTTCGACAAACAGCCCCTGCTTTCAAACTACTGAGTTATAGCTCAAGCAAACCGCCCTACCAGTAGTTTTCCACCGCGATATTACCCACGCCGCGTCGGTTCATGCTGAGCCCCTGATCTTTTAGCACCTGCTTCACATCCTTGATCATCTGCGGATTGCCGCATAGCATCACGTGGCTCGTACTGCTAGGTTTAAAGCCAATCTGATCCAACAAATCATCATCACCCAGCAACTCAGTGATGCGCTGATTCGTGCAAATGTCATCCATAGCCGGTATCTCACGGGTGACTGAAGCCACTTTGATGAATTCACCATCCCACTGATCCCAAAAAGGTTCAGCCAAGGACTCAAGTTGATCGAAGTAAACCAGATCATCCTGATATCGAGCGCCATAGATGAAAACCACTCGCCGGTAGTGACTCCAAACTTCAAAGCCCTGCAGCATGCTGATGAAAGGAGCGGCGCCCGTGCCCGTTGCGATCAACCACAGATCCTGTGGCTCAGGCTGCTGGTAGCGGCTAAGGGTTAAAAAACCAAACGGGGTTTTATCGATCAGCACCTCGTCACCCACTTTCAGGTGACTTAAGCGCGAGGTGAAACTACCTTCAGGGACGGTAACCGAAAAGAATTCTAGCGTCTCATCATAGATAGAGGAGACGATGGAGTATGCCCTGAAGATCTGCTCTTGACCCTCTGGATTGAAGTCTTCATGGTAGATGCCTGGTATTTGATCACTCTTTAAACCAATCCGGGCAAATTGACCCGCTTCAAACTTATATCCCGCTGGACGGGTGAGGGTAAAGCTAAAGAGCTGATCACCCCATCGGGTGATGCTCAGCACCTCACCTGTTGCAAGCTTAGACTCATCTGACAAAGCGCTGCGCCTCAATTGCAACGAGCGGAAGTAAACTCAAAACTAAACCAAGATTCCGGCCAGCGCCATGATCGGAGCCGGGTAAACACCAAAGATCAGCACCAGAAGCGCAGTCGCCAGCACCATGAGGCCACCTAACTGGTACTCCCAGCCCACTTGAGCGTCGAAGTTGGGTTTTTCAGGTGGAGTCATGTAGAGCACAACCATGACTCTCAAGTAGTAGTACAACCCGATACCACTACCGATCACCACCACAGCCGCCAGTAAGAAGTTCATCGCAAGCACTGAGGCTAGGACAATATAAAACTTACCAATGAAACCCAGTGTCATCGGGATACCAGCAAAAGATAGCATCATGACTGTGAGCACAGCAGCAAGCACCGGACGACGCCAAAACAGGCCGCGATACTCCGACATGTTTGAGGCATCAAGATCCTGACGATAAGGAACCGACATCAGCGTCAGCACACCAAAGGCACCAATTGAGGTCAGCACGTAAAAAGCCAAGTATAAATTGACGGTGCTGGTCGCTGAGGGTCCCAGCGTCACGATCGCGATCAGGGCATAACCAAAGTGAGCGATCGATGAATAACCCATCAAACGTTTTAAGTTTGATTGCTTAAGCGCGAGCAAGTTACCCACCAGGACTGAGGCGACCGCAAGCACCGTGAGTACGGCGATAAACCCGCTGCTGAGCCACAGCGATGAGCTTTGGAAAAACCTGAGCACCACCACGAGGACTGCTACTTTACTGACCGTTGCCAAAAAAGCGGTGACGGGCATGGGCGAGCCTTGATAGACGTCTGGCGTCCAAGCATGAAAAGGCACCAAGGACAACTTAAACGCCACTCCAAACAGAAACAAGATCCCGCCCAACACCAAAAAGGTGTTGTTAGGAGCGGTTAAGATCATCGCGGCTAACCCGCTAAAACTCATGGTTCCACTAAACCCATAGATAAACGCAAGACCCATCAAGATCGCAGCTGACGCCGTGGCCGACAACACCAAATACTTAAGGCTAGCCTCAAGCGACTTTGAGCGCTCATGCGTGTAGGCGATCATGCCGTATAGCGGCACACTGAGTAGCTCAAGTGATACGAAAAAACTGGTCATGTGTGAGCTGCAAACCAACAGCAGCGCGCCGATGGTTGAAAGCATGAGTAACAGGTACAGCTCTTCTTTATTTTCGTTAAATGTCTTGATGTAGTAGTAGCAAAGCAGCGTTACCGCAAGCGCACTGATCAAGATCAGGATCATCGCAAACAGCGCCATACCATCGACGATAAACAGATCGGTAATTCCAATGCTTAGGCCTGCACCGGCGCCATTTTGCATCTGAAAGATAAAGCCAGCCGCCTGATAAAGGGTGTAGGCCAGCGCCGCGTTCAGACCAATCACGGTGATCACCGCCGTGGTCAGGTGACTGCGCTTAACGGAGATACACAGCATCGCGGCAATCAGCGCGATCGCAACGATGATGGCAGGAGCCAGAACCATCAGCTGGGAAAAAGACATCATGAACTTGGGCCTAAAGTTAGCATCGGTGTATTTTCTAGCTCCAATTGCAGCGGTGCAGGCCGATAGGTCTGCTCTGTCCACTGCATGAGCGATTCGGTTTGATTGAGCAGCGGAGCTGGATACAGGCCAATCCACAGCAAGCCTGCGACCAATATACTCATCATGCTGAGCTCGCGTAGGTTAAAGTCACGCAGGTCTTTATGCTGCTCAGGAGTTTTACCGTAGTTCATCCGGTGGATCACGATCAGCGAGTAGAGCCCGGCAAAAACCAAACTGATCAGTGCCAGAATCACGGCCACTGGGTGCAAGTCAAAAGCGCCAAGTAAGATCAAGAACTCACCGATGAAGTTACCGGTGCCTGGTATGCCTAACAGCGCGGCGCAGAAAAACATCATAAATGCCGGCAAATAGCGCATCTCACCCCAAAGCCCGCCCATCTGGGTGAGGTCGCGGGTGTGAAGACGCTCATAAACTTGTCCGGCCATGATGAACAGCGCGGCTGAAGACAACCCGTGAGCAACCATCTGGATAGTGACCCCTTGCAAGGAGAGCGCGGTTCCGGTGTAGATGCCGATCACCACAAAACCCATGTGCGAGATACTGGTGTAAGCGAGCAGACGCTTGATGTCGGTCTGCATGAACGCAAGCCATGCCCCATAAAAGATACCCAGGGTACCTAGCGCAATGGCAATCGGCGCAAACTCCATCGAGGCGTTTGGAAACAGCGGCAACACAAAGCGAATCAAGCCGTAAGCAGCCGTCTTGATCAAGATACCCGCCAGATCCACCGAACCGGCAGTTGGAGCCTGTGCGTGCGCATCTGGCAACCAGCCATGAAATGGCACGATGGGCAGCTTCACGGCAAAACCTATAAAGAAGCACAGCATGATCGCGTACTCTGCTCCATATGGAAGCTGAGTGGTTGCCAGCAAGTGCTCATACGAGAAACTCATCACGCCGGTCTGAGCGAAGTTAAAGATCACCAGCGCCAAGATACCCACTAGCATGATCAAGCCAGACACTTGGGTAAAGATAAAGAACTTGGTGGCAGCGTAGACGCGCGACTTACCCGTTGAGCCTTTATGACCCCAAAGCGCGATCAGGAAGTAAATCGGAACCAGCATCATCTCCCAGAAGAAGAAGAACAAGAACAGATCCATGGCCATGAACACACCGATCACACCGGCCAAACTCCACAGCAGGTTGAGGTGGAAAAAGCCGACATTTTTCTGAATTTCTTGCCAAGAGCAAGCGACCGCTAGTATTCCAAGGAAACTGGTGAGACCCAGCATGATCAGCGATAAACCATCGATAGCGAGGTGAAAGCTGATACCAAATTGAGGGATCCAGTTAACAGTGAACTCGTGGCTCCACACCGGCAAATCGCCCGCCTCCATACTCGGCATGGCAACACTAGCGCTGGTTTGATAAAGCACAATCACGATGAGTAAACACACCGTCATACCAAGCAGCGCGATATAGCGCGGCAAGCGCAGGCTCACTCGCTCAAACACCCAGCACAGAAAACCGGCAACGAAGGGCGTAAGCAGTAGCAGCGGCAGTAAAATCTGATTCATGTCTTAACCCTTATAAACTCAAGATCGCAAGGATAAGCATGGCAATCAGACCGATCACCATGAAACTCACGTTACCGCGCAGACGACCGTGCTGCCCTTGACGCATCAGCTGACCCGCACCAAAAGCCAATCCACTGACCAAACCATAAGAGCGGTCAATCGGATCTTTTTGCAGTAGCCGCCCCACCCACATAAAGGGCCGAACAAAGATTCGATCAAACAACGCATCAAAGCCAAGTCCTGAGTACAAAAAGGCGTAAGCTTTGGCGCCAAAGCGCGAGCTTTTGATCTGAGTTAGCCATTTGCCGCCATTGACCACGTACAGCACAAACCCAATCGCAAGACCGAGCAGACCCGCCACGATCGCGATGATCTCTGAGACGTGTTTTAGGTGTTTGCCGTGCTCTGCATCCATCGCCATGATCAGGCTGGAAGCTGACTGCGGTAGGTAGCCAGCAAGAGGTGGGTGAATCAGTGCGCCTAAAGCGGTTGAGAGCAGCAGCAAGATACCTAGCGGCATCAGGTAGCGCCAGCCAGATAGTTTATCGCTGTGCGTTTTGGCCGGTCCATGAAATGTCAGCCATATCATGCGCAGCGTGTAAAACGAGGTCAGCATGGCCCCAAATACCCCAGCGTAAAAGAGCCCTGGCTGGTTTGCCGCGTAGGCACCAAACAAGATCGACTCTTTAGAGTAAAAGCCGATCGTAATCCATGGAAGCGCCGCCAAAGCGCCGCCGCCAACCAGAAAACACGCATAGATAAAGGGAAGCTTTTTCCAGAGCCCGCCCATCTTAAAGACGTCTTGCTCATGATGAAGAGACACGATGATCGCCCCAGCAGACAGGAACAACAGCGCCTTGAAGAAGGCGTGACTCATCAGATGAAAGATCGCCGCGTCCCAGGCACCAGCGCCCAGCGCCAAAAACATATAACCGATCTGCGACATGGTTGAGTAAGCCAGTATGCGCTTGATATCGGTTTGGGCGCAGGCGGCGAGCCCGGCCACCAGTAAACTGACCGCACCCACGACACCAACGAGGTGCAACACCTCGGGGGAGCTGATGAAGATCGGGTTCATGCGGGCAATCAGATAAACCCCAGCGGTCACCATGGTGGCGGCGTGGATCAGAGCTGAAACAGGCGTGGGGCCAGCCATCGCGTCAGCAAGCCAAGTATGCAGCGGTAGCTGAGCTGATTTACCCATGGCGCCGCCCAAAATCATCAGCGCCGTTAGCGAGGCCCAAGTGCTACTGTTGGTGAGCAGATCCGGATTTTCGCGATGCAGCGCCAGTATCTCGGATATCGATAAGGTATCGAAAGTGACGTAAAGCATAAACAGACCGATCGCCAAAAACACATCGCCAATTCGAGTCACGGTGAAAGCCTTGATTGCGGCTACCGAGTTATCACGATCTTTGTAGTAAAAACCAATCAGTAAGTATGAGCAGATACCCACTCCTTCCCAGCCCAGATACAGCAGCATCAGGTTGTCGCCCAGTACCAACAGCAACATGAAGCAGACAAACAGGTTTAGGTAGCTAAAAAACCGAGCAACACCCTCTTCACCCTTCATATAAAAGGACGCAAAGATGTGAATCAGCAATCCCACACCAGTGATGACATTGATCAAGGTCAGCGAGAGACCATCAAGGAGCAGTGAAAACTCAACGTTCAAATCAGCCGTGTCAATCCACTGCCACAAAATTTGTATCTGGCTCGCACCCTCAGAGCTGAGCGGATTACTTAAAAAATCCATGCTCTGCAGCACTGAGGCACCAAAAGCCAGGGCCATAGCCGCGATGGCGATACTGCTGGCCGCCAAATCACTGAATCGATCTCGGCCAATCGCCAAGATCATAAATCCGAGCAGAGGAAACAGCGCTGTCAAATATAGTAGATTCATCCGTTTAACTCACTTGCCTGATCGACATCCAGATGCCCAAATCGATGGTGAAACTGCAGCAGCAGTGCCAATCCAACTGCAGCTTCAGCGGCAGCCAGCGTTAAGATCAGGATGAACATGATTTGCCCATCCACATCAACCCAGCGAGAACCTGCCACCACAAAGGCAAGCGCAGCTGCGTTCATCATGATCTCGAGGCTCAGCAACATAAACAACAGATTGCGGCGCACCATGACGCCCATCAACCCAACCACAAACAAAAACCCAGCCAGAAGCATCGCTGTCTCGTAGGGCAATCCCAGAATCGGTGCTGCCGCCATACTGGCGTCTACCGGAGCAATCATGCGTCTGATTCCTTAGTTTTGGAGTTTTTACGATCATGGATCAGCGGCAAAGGTCGATCCGCTTTTTTAGCAATATGATAAGCAGCGATCAAAGCCGCCAGCAGCAACAGTGCACTGATCTGCACCACCAGCACATAATCGGTAAATAAGCTGGTGCCAACTTCTTTAGGCGTCACGATCTTAACTGCTAACGTCTCAACCCCAGCTTTAGTGTTTGCCTGTATCAAAAAGGCAATCGTGGCAAACAAGGCGGCTGAGGCTGCCAGAGGAGTTGCCCAAGTTTCACTGTTTAAGCGCCGCTTCTCAGTATCTGCTGTGGCTTGGCCCAAATTGAGCATCATCACCACAAAGACAAAGAGTACCAAGATCGCACCCGCATAGACGATCACCTCGAGCGCTCCGGCAAAAGGCGCGCCTGCCATAAACAGCAGTCCTGCAATCGCTAGCAATAACAGCACCATATAAAGCAGCGCGTGGACTGGCTGCTTTCCAGTAACCACCTTGAGACTTGATACGATGGCGATCAGTGCCAGCACATAAAACGGCCAAACCATGGCGAAATCCTTAAAAAAGTTAGGGCATCAAACGGGTGGTATCGACAGGTGCTTCTTCTTTTGCCCCGCTGCCCTTGGCTTTGTCGTTGAGTTCCATGCCGGAGACCCGATAATAGTTGTAGTCGTGGTACTTGCCTGTGCCTGAGATCAGCAGGTTCTCTTTCTCATACACCAAATTCTGACGTTTAAACTCGGCCATTTCAAAATCTGGCGTCAACTGGATCGCGTTGGTTGGACAAGCTTCTTCGCACATACCGCAAAAGATACAGCGCGAGAAGTTGATGCGAAAAAACTCAGGGTACCAGCGGCCGTCTTCTCGCTCAGCTTTCTGCAGCGAGATACAACCAACCGGGCAGGCAACCGCACACAGGTTACAAGCCACGCAGCGCTCATCTCCATCGGGGTCGCGGGTCAGCACGATCCGGCCGCGGTAGCGCGGCGGTGGATTGACTGGTTGCTCCGGATACATGATGGTGGTGCGCTTGCGCGTGACATGACTGAACACCATGAGCATGGATCGCACGATGGTATAGATACCCATGATGGTGGATTCACTCACACGGTAGAGGTCTTTAAAGATCTTCATGACTGAGCTCCAAACAGCAGGATGCAGGCAGCGGTAACCAGCAAATTAATCAAAGTGACCGGTAGGCAAACCTTCCAACCAAAGTTCATGACCTGATCATAGCGAGGTCTGAGTAGTGATCCGCGCGCCAAGATAAACAGAGTCATAAAGAAAAAGGTTTTAATCAAGAACCAAAAAGCTGGCGGCACAAAGGGTATATCAAGGTTAAACGGTGCCAGCCAGCCACCAAAAAACAAAGTCGTCATGAGGGCGGAAACCACCACGATATTGACGTACTCACCGATGAAGAACATACCAAACTTCATACCGGAGTATTCGATGTGGTAACCCTCTGCCAGCTCTTGCTCCGCTTCGGGCTGATCGAAGGGGTGGCGGTGAGTCATGGCCACACCAGCCACCACAAAGGTTAAAAACCCAAAGAATTGCGGGATGATATACCAAACGCCTGCTTGAGCCTCCACGATCGCGCGCAGATTAAAGCTTCCCGCCATCGCCACCACGCCCATGAGCGATAAGCCCAAAAACACTTCATAACTGATCGTTTGAGCCGCAGAGCGCAGACCACCCAGTAGCGAGTACTTGTTGGCTGAAGCCCAACCGCCAAACATCACGGCATAAACCGCGATGCCCGCCATCGCCAGCACAAACAAGATCCCGATATCCCAATCTGCCGCCCCAAAGTAAGGGGAGACTGGAATTACGATAAATGCCGCCAGTGCCGTAAACATCGCGATGGCTGGTGCCAAGGCAAAAACAAACTTATCAGAGAAGTTAGGCGTCCAGTCTTCTTTAAACAGCATCTTGAGCATATCTGCCAACAGCTGAAGTGAACCAAACGGACCAACACGGTTTGGGCCATAGCGGTCCTGCCAAAGTCCTAAGATACGGCGCTCGTAAATCACCATCATGGCTGCCGTACCGACCAACGCAAAAAAGATGATCAGCGCCTGAATAACCGAAAACGTGATCGACCAAAAAGCCGCATCCAAACCAAAGGGTGCGCTAGTTGGCAGCTGGCGTAAACTATCCATCAGGACTCCTGTGAGGCAACGGGTGACCCGCGGCTGATCGATACGTGACTCAGGTCACCTTCATAGCGAACCTGCGGCAACAGGTTGGCCGGATAAAGCACCGTCCCACTCATCAAATTGGGATCGATAGCAACCTTAACCGAGTAAGTTTTTTTCTGTGTTTTAAGCTGGGCAGAACCCTCATCACTCAGACCCCACTCGTTAGCCAGATCAGCAGACAGTTTAAGCACCGTGTCTCCTGCGCGCTCTTTAAGTACCGCACTGCGCGTGGCCCACTCAGAAGTACTGAACAGATTGTGACTGGCAACCCACTGCGCGCCGCCAGCAGCTTGGGCATTTTGCAAGATAGGCTGGCTCAGCTCAACCGTTTGATTGGAGGCGAAGAGGCGAACACCAGATTCGCCTTGTTTGAGCGCACCGCCCACTTCTGACTGAAACTTATTCCAAGACTGCGGCGAGTTCCAGCCTGGCGCCCAAGCAAAAGGAATCAAAGCACTGTTGGTTTGCGCGCCAACGTAACCTTCCATTGAAAATGTCAGTGCTGAATCAGGATCAACTGGTTGCCTAGGCTCATGAACCGAGATAGGCGATCGCATGGCGGTGCGACCTGAGTACCTGCGAGGCTCGCGAGCGATCTTCAGCCCCTTAATACGGTAATCATCGCTTGGAGCAGCGTCTTTGATCAGCGCCAAGTTTGGATAGCTACTGACGATCTCATCGATGACGTCGTCGACCACAAGCCATGAAGTGCCGCTGCGACTCACGGTGCTCTGGATCGCATGCAACCAGCGCCAGCTCTCAACCAGCTGAGAATCAGGCTGATAGTAGCTGGGCTCATAAACCTGAAAGTAGCGCTGAGCACGACCCTCATAAGAGATCACCGTTCCATCTGACTCCGCCTGTGAACCCGCTGGCAACAGATAGTCTGCTTGGATATGCCAAGGCAGATTGGTCCAATCAAGTACCATCGTGGTTTTGGCGCGTTTGATCAACGAGTCAATTTGCTCTTGGCTCAAACGCATCGCCAGATCGTTTTCAGCAATGATCAACAGATCAATTGGGTCAGTTTGCGCAACTAGATGATCCAAAGATTGGCCACCCATCAAAGTCACGCCCAGACTATTCACTTCACTACCAACCAATAGCAACATGGAGTTGGTGTGAGTATCTTGATTGAGCGTTTCAGACGCCATGCGGATACGGGTCAACTGCTTCGCCAAACGTACGCTTTGCTTCACAAGATCCAAGTTGTTTTGTGAAAAGCCCGAGATAATCAGCGGTTTTTTGGCACTGGCGAGTTTCTTTGAGATCTCTAGCGCTAGCTTTTCTTGACCTGAAGCTGCTTCTTTTTTGGGATCGGCCAAGTAATCGGCGATGCTGCCTGAGAACTGAATCATCTCACTAACTGAGCTGACCGCACTGACCTTAGAGATATCATCTAAGCGCGTGGTTTGCGTGTCGATGATATAGATCGGTGAATTCTGCCCTGCTCCGATTCTGGCGCGCGGCTCAGCTAACCATGGCGGTATCTTCATGCCGCGGGTTTTATCTACGGCGTCATTTTTGGCAGCTTGGCGCACGTTGAGCGCAAGGCGCGGCGCAGTTTGGGTGATATCTTCACCGATGATCAACACCACGTCCGCTTCTTCGACTTGGTTTAAAGTCGGCACCACGATCTCTTGATCTTTGAGTACTTGAGCGCTCAGAGCGGCGAAGTCCATCTCGGAGGCGCGCATACCGGTGTTAAACCGCTTGCCAGTGAGTTTTTTCAGTGCGTGGTTAGTCTCAAGCGACGCCCTAGGCGATCCGATACCGACCACCTCAGCGCCTGTGCTGCGTGCGGCAGTGATCAAGGCGGCGAGGTTATCGATCGCGCTGTCAGTGCCCAGCACCTCAAGCTCACCAGCAGATCGCAGATAAGGCTTGTTTAGTCGGGTCGCGCTGCCCATCTGATCATAGCCAAAGCGGCCTGAGTCGCATAAAAAGTAGCCATTGATTTCTTGGTTGTAGCGGTTCTCTACTCGGCGGATTTCCCCGTAGCGCTCACCGAGCGAGATATTGCAGCCCATCGAGCAGCCGTGGCAGATGCTTGGCGCATACTGCATGTCCCACTTGCGCGTGTAGTGCTCAGAGTGGGGTTTGTCAGTAAACACGCCGGTTGGGCAAATCTCAGTTAAGTTGCCAGCAAATTCACTCTCCAGCACCCCTTCTTTCGCGCGGCCAAAGTAAACTCGGTTAGATGAGGCAAATGTCCCCAAATCCCCGCCACCCGCGTAATCGTTGTAGTAGCGTGTGCAGCGATAGCAGGCGATGCAGCGGTTCATCTCGTGATTGATAAACGGACCCAGATACTGATTCTGGTGGGTACGCTTTGTGAAGCGGTACTCGCGGCGATCGTGACCAGTCATAACCGTCATGTCTTGCAGGTGGCAGTGACCGCCCTCTTCACAAGTCGGGCAATCATGCGGGTGATTGGTCATCAAAAATTCAGTGATGCGCGCTCGAAAAGCTGTGGCTTCCTCATCATCGATCGAGATATATAAATCAGATGTGGTTTCAACCATACATGACATCACGATCTTGCCTTTACCGGCCGCCATATCTTCTTCAGAACCGTATTGCTTGACCGCGCACTGACGGCAAGAACCGACCGAGCCTAAGCTTGGGTGCCAACAAAAGTAAGGCAGATCAAGCCCCAGCGATAAACACTTTTGCAGCAGGTTGTCGCTACCAGCAACCTCATAGCGCTCGCCGTCCAGATGTATCACTGCCATAACTAAACTCCTGCCTTAACCGGCGCTGGTTTTTCTGCCTCGGCTGCATCTGCCTGGGTGCTAACTTCTGCATTTTGCTCGCCGCGCTCAGAAGCTGGTAGCTTATCGGTGAACTCACTCTCAAAGTACTTAAGCGCACTTTGCAGAGGTTCCATGGCTCCAGGTGCATGAGCACAAAAGGTTTTGCCGATCCACAAATCTTTGGTGAGCTGCTTTAACTGCTTGATGTCTGATGCGCGGCCATTTCCCGCCTGTATCGCATCTAGGGTTTTAACTGCCCAAGGCAACCCGTCGCGGCAAGGGGTGCAGAACCCGCAGGATTCACGAGAAAAAAACTGCTGTAGATTGCGCTGCACCGCAACCATATCTTGTTGATCGTCGATCACCATGATCAGACCGGTGCCCATGCGACTACCCGCCTTACCGATGGTGTCAAAATCCATGTTCAGATCAAGGTGATCTGGGGTCAAAAAGTCGGTCGATGCGCCGCCGGGTAGCCAGGCTTTAAGACTCAATCCCTCCTGCATGCCGCCAGCATAATCCTCAAGGATGGTGCGAGCAGTCGTGCCAATTGGCAGCTCCCAAACTCCTGGATTGTTGACTTTACCTGAAGCGCCATAAAGCTTGGTTCCTGCATCTTCGGTGCTCTCAACACCCAAGCCTTTGTACCAATCCGCACCAAAACGCAGGATTGACGGCATGGAGTTGAGTGTCTCGACGTTGTTGACCACGGTGGGACGACCCCAAGCACCCGAGACCTGTGGAAACGGCGGCTTAGTGCGCGGGTTGGCACGGCGACCCTCGAGTGAGTTGATCAGCGCCGTCTCTTCACCGCAGATATAACGGCCCGCGCCAGTATGCACATACAGATCAAAGCTAAAGTGCTTGCCCTTGATCTTTTTACCCAAGTAGCCGGCGTTGATGGTTTCTTGTATCGCACGGTTCAAACGCTCCGCCGCCTCGACATATTCGCCGCGGATAAAGATATACCCGGCCGTCGCGCCGATCGCATACGCGGTGATGATCATGCCTTCGATCAGCTGAAACGGCAGGCGCTCCATGAGCAAGCGATCCTTAAAGGTGCCCGGCTCCATCTCATCGGCGTTGCACACTAAGTAACGCGGGCCGCCGTCGGGCTGCGCCATAAATGTCCACTTTAGACCAGCCGGAAAACCTGCGCCGCCCCGCCCTCTAACCACGGCATCTTTGATGATCCCAAGCACATCGCTAGACCCATGCGACAGCGCCTCATCCAAACCTTTAAACCCGTCAAGCGCTTGATAATCCTCAAGCGTCAGCACCGAGTCACGCTCATGCAGGCGGTAAGTTAGCGGGTGAGTTTTGGCGCTGGGCTCAAATCCACAAACCGGTATCGGGCCTTGGTTACGACTCGCCGTTTCACTCATGCGTAGCTCTCCAATAGGGCTTTGATTTGACCTGGCTTGATAGGACCATGGGTGTCTTCATCGATCATCAGGCTAGGCCCCTTGTCGCAGTTACCAAGGCACACGATCGGCAGCAGGGTAAAGCGCTGATCCGCTGTGGTCTGACCAAACTCCACGCCAAGCTCGGCTTGCAGCTCGCCGGCCAGCTCTTCATAACCGGTTAAAAAACAGGCAATCGAATCACAAACCAAGATCACATGGCGACCCACCGACTGACGATAAATCCGATTATAAAATGTCGCCACGCCTTCAACATCAGCTACCGCCATATCAAGCAAGCTCGCTACGGCAGCCAATTGAGTATCGTTAACCCAACCATGCACTTTTTGTACCGCTTTAAGCGCATCGAGCACCGCCGCGCGCTTTTGAGGATAGTGGTGAGTGTGGTGAGCAATCTGCTCTACCAGCTCACGCCCTAAAATTTGGTTCGCATCCACACGTGGACGGCTGTCAGTCACAATCAGCATCATCTTCTCCTAGCGGTCCACATCGGCCATGACGAAATCAATCGAAGCCAGATACGCGATCATGTCAGCAATCATCGAGCCATTGATGACCGATGGCATTTGCTGCAAGTGCGCGTAGCTGGGCGTGCGGATACGGGTGCGGTAACTCATGGTGGATTTGTCAGAGGTTAAGTAGTAACTGTTGATGCCTTTGGTGGCCTCAACCATCACGCTTGACTCACCGGCCGGCATCACCGGACCCCAAGAAACCTGAGTGAAGTGGTGAATCAAGGTTTCGATGTCCTGCAAAGTTTTGTCTTTTGGCGGTGGCACCGATAAAGGGTGGTCTGCTTTATAAGGGCCGCTTGGCATGTTTTCCAGACACTGCTTGACAATCCGTAAGCTCTGGCGGATCTCCTCAACCCGAACCATACAGCGATCATAGGCATCGCCGCCGTCTGCCAAAGGCACGTCAAAGTCAAAGTTCTCATAACCACTATAGGGACGCGCTTTACGCAGATCAAAGTCCACGCCGGTTGCGCGCAAGCTTGGGCCGGTTACGCCCCATGCCAGCGCCTGGCGGGCGTCGTACTTAGCGATGCCGCGCGTACGCGCGATCATCACCCGGTTCATCATCGCCGCTTTGACATACTCATCGATGCGCTTGGGCATCCAGTCGATGAAGTCTTTGACCAGTTTTTGCCAGCCGTTGGGCAGATCATGAGCGACCCCGCCGATGCGGAACCACGCCGGGTGCATACGGAAACCGGTGATCGCCTCGATGATGTCGTAGCATTTTTGACGATCAGAAAACATGTAGAAGATCGGGGTCATACCACCGATATCTTGGACAAATGTCCCAAAAAACAGTAAGTGCGAGTTAATTCGGAACAGCTCACTCATCATCACGCGGATTGTCTGTGCTCGGTCCGGCACCGTGATCCCAGCCAGTTTTTCAACCGCCATCACGTAGGGCAAGTTGTTCATCACCCCGCCCAGATAGTCAATCCGGTCGGTATAAGGGATAAACGAGTGCCACGTCTGGCGCTCTGCCATCTTCTCTGCACCGCGGTGGTGATAACCAATATCGGGGATACAGTCGAGGATCTCCTCCCCGTCTAACTGCATCACGATCCGAAACGCCCCGTGCGCTGAGGGGTGGTTAGGGCCCAAGTTCAAAAACATAAAGTCTTCGTCGCGGCCAGAGCGTTTCATGCCCCAGTCTTCAGGCACAAAGCGCAGGTTTTCTTGCTCAAAGTCGAGTTTGGCTTGGTTAAGACGATAGGGGTCAAACTCGGTCGCACGCGCCGAGTACTCTTTACGCAGCGGGTGCCCTTCCCAGTATTTGGGCAGCAAGATACGCCTAAGTAGCGGGTGACCCTCAAACTTGACGCCGAACATGTCATACACTTCGCGCTCATACCAGTTGGCATTTGGCCAAATCTGGGTAGCAGTCGGTACGCTTAGATCTGACTCCGTGAGCGCCACCTTGATGCGGATATCAGAGTTACGCTCGATCGAAAGCAAGTGGTAGAACACCGTAAAATCCGCATCCGGCAGGTTTTTGCGGTTCTGACGCAGACGCTCATCAACCGCCGATAAGTCATACAGCATCACAAAGGGCTTAGGTAACGTGCGCAGGTGCATGAGCACCTCAATCAATCGCGCACGATCCACCCACACGGTTGGCAACTCATCGATCGTAGCCTGAATCGTCACCGCATCGCCAAAGCGCTGCTTAAGCTCAACCACCACATCATGGTCGTGTCGGTGCGCGCCCGAGGGCGATTGAGAACGTTCGTGATTAAGCGGTGTGGTCATGGGCTCGTCTTAGTCTTGGGTTTAAGCCAAATCAAAAGCGTTGGCAAAATGTCTGCAATGGCTGACAACAAAAGTTATTTGACGTTATCGGGTGAGCGCAGCTCCGTCACGGCGATGCGCTCAGCCTGCTTACGGTCACGCTCAGGCTGCATGACGGCGGGAGTGATGCCTTGATCGCCGATCATCTGCGATAGCGGACGACGCTCCTTACCAATCGATTCTTGAAGCAGCATCAGCGCCTGCAAAAAAGCTTCAGGGCGCGGCGGACAACCCGGTATATAGACATCTACCGGGATAAACTTATCAACGCCCTGCACCACCGAGTAGATGTCGTACATGCCGCCAGAGTTGGCGCAAGCGCCCATCGAGATCACCCACTTGGGCTCAAGCATCTGCTCGTACAAGCGCTGAATCACTGGAGCCATCTTGATGAAGCAAGTACCCGCCACCACCATCAAGTCAGCTTGACGGGGAGAGGCGCGAATGACTTCTGAGCCGAAGCGCGCGATGTCGTGCGGCGCGGTAAAAGCGGTTGCCATCTCAACGTAGCAGCAAGACAAACCAAAGTTGTAGGGCCAGATTGAGTTCTTACGACCCCAGTTCACACTGTCATGGATCATATCTTCAAGCTTGCCCATGAAGACATTTTTATGGATTTGATCGCTCTGAGGATCGCCTTGATCAGGTGCTTGGCGGCCGCTCATGTCAGGGAAGTTGTCGTTTGCCGTGCCGGTCTCGCCGTCTAGATTTGCTTTGGTCAGGGTGTATTTCACTTATGACTCTCCCGCTGGGCTGGCTGCCTGATTGAAGGCGCTTAAGGTGCCGGTTTGGTGCGTGTTCATGCGGCCGCTGACGTGAGCGGGTAGGTTGCCGCGCGGATCAGCCGCCAGATCGTCGGCGCTGGTAAACGCAGTAATCGCTGCCAGATCCAAGGAGCCATCGGCTAGGCGCGGCTGAACTGGCTTAGCTGACTTGTTTTTGTCGCGATCAAAGGGCGACCAGTTCATGGCACCTAAGCTCAGCTCGTAGACCAAACCGACGAGTAGCACCGCGATAAAAGTAAAAGCACCGATAAAACCCACCCAGCTAACTTCTCGAACTGAGACGGCATAGGCGTAAAGGTATAGAGCTTCAAGATCGAAAATGACAAAAAAGATAGCCACCAAGTAGAACTTAGCGGACAGACGAATGTGGGAAGTGCCGACACCGACGATGCCGGATTCAAAAGGCTCTTGCTTGGCTTTGCCTTTGGATGCGCCGCCTAGAAATCGCGGGACAAAGAGCATGAACGCACAAACGAAGATGATTCCGATGATAAACGCTATCGGAGCCCAGACGTACGCCGCAGTGGGTTGCATGAATAAGCCTCATTAGTTGATTCGATCTGAGCACCGCAGCAAGTGCGGCGTCAGATCTTGGCGCGCTAATTTTACGGGCTTTAAGCGTTCATGTCACGAACTGGTTACATGCAAGTTTGATGCTTGATATAAAAATCCGCTCAAACCCGTATCATTGATAAATAACATCAGCATCAGCTGGTGGCTTAAAAGCAAACAACGCAGGACTGATCACTTGATTGGCTTTTATGTTATCAAATTTGATCGTGGTTATCTGCCCAAGTGCATCTTTTAGCACCATACTTTTTAATTGGTTCTTAGAGAAAACCACGCCCATCGCCTCAAAAGAGGCATTTTGACTCTTAGGTTTTAAGATAAAACCTTGTTTCACGCGGCTCGACGCGCTGACGTTGTAGTTCTTGAGTATGGATGATGCGTCACCTGAGAGCAGTAAGGCTGGTGTCTGAGCAACTTGTTCATCGATAGACTGCACGGTGACCTGCATCAGATCAGGGTCATAAATATATAGCTGATCTTTTTGAGCGACGATCAACTGCTCAGCCGGTTTTTTGGTTTCCCAACGGAACAGGTTGGGACGCTTGACCCACATCTGACCGCTCATGGGCTGTGCTTTACTGCTGAACATGGGCACTTTGCCCTCATTCAGAGTCACCTGAGGGGTTGGGGTTTTGGTGGTTTGCGTAAACTTGGCGCTCATGCTTTGGGTTTGATCAAGCAGCTTGATCAAGTTTTTTGCCGCCTGAGTTTCAGAGACCTGAGCCACTGAGAAAGTAGCAGCGGTGCTGAGCACGACGGCTGTCATAATTTTGGCTAAGCTCATAGTTGAACCTCCTGTTTGTTAAGCTGATCACACTACCCGCAATCATCGGTTGGCATAAGGTGAGATAGGTTTCAATTTGATACGCGCGAAAAAAAACCCGCCGAATGGCGGGTTTAGATCAAATCAGCCTTCAGACTGCTTCGATTGATACGTACCGACGGTTAAATTTACCTTTGACAGCAAATTTGACGGTGCCGCCATTGAGTGCGAACAAGGTGTGATCTTTACCCATACCAACACCTTGGCCTGGGTGAAACTCAGTTCCACGCTGACGCACGATGATGTTGCCTGGAATCACAGTCTCGCCGCCAAACACTTTAACGCCGAGGTATTTTGGGTTGGAGTCACGACCGTTTCGAGTCGAGCCTGCTGCTTTTTTATGTGCCATCTAAATGCTCCTTAAAATCGGTAACGTGTTACGCAGAAATCGAAGTGATCTTGATTTCGGTGAACCACTGACGGTGGCCCTGCTCTTTGTGATAGTGCTTACGGCGTCTGTGCTTGACGATACGGATCTTATCACCGCGACCGTGGCTCAAGATTTCAGCGGTGACGCTAGCGCCAGCAACGTGCGGTTCGCCGATTGATACGGTTTCGCCATCAACCAACATCAGCACTTCAGCAAAAGTGATGCTTTCGCCAGTTTCTGCTTTAAGCAGCTCAACCTTTAGGCGCTCACCTTCGATCACGCGGTGTTGCTTACCACCACTCTTAATTACTGCGTACATACCAAACACTCCGAAAAACCCGCGCGCCGTGGCTTAAGTTCAGCACTCAGACGGTCGCTAACAGGGAAAATTGAGTCGAGATCATACGCGTTTTAGCCTTCTTTGACAAGACTTTGCATGGATTTGTTTTAAGGTCATAGACCGTTATAGGTCCACATAGAGGCAGGATTGAAACTGCCTACAAGAGCACTGCCACGCCCGTGTAAGCAACCCATGACTAAAGACATTTGAAATGTCCGCCTCAAAACACCTACACCCAAGAACCCAGTGATCACGCTAAGTATATAAAGCGCATGGTAAGCCCGACTGCTGACATTTTCTGTGAAACCGCACGGTCTTTTAATAAACAGTCTGTTAAAAAAACTGATACTTAGCAGTTAGCCTTAATCCGCTATGATTGCGTCTTCAATAAATTACTGAGGCAGTTTTGCTGCGACAGCTCATGAAAGCGAACTCCCCCAACCCTTTTTTGACCCGATTGCGACTTCCTGTTCTATCTATTAGCTTAGGTTTATTGACCCTGATCGGCTGTAGTGACGAGCCTGAACAACAAGCTCCGCCGCCGCCTGCCGTGAGCGTTGAAACCGCTCGGTATGTTGATGTTCCTATCCAAACCTCTTTGCCCGGCCGCATCGTGGCTTATGAGCAAGCCAAAGTATTGCCTCAAGTGACGGGAATCGTCGAATCACAAATGTTTGTTGAAGGCGGGTTTGTGCAAAAAGGACAAGCCTTGTTTCGGATCGACACCAGCTCCTATAAAGCAGACGTCGACTCGCAAGATGCCGCTTTGAATCGTGCCATCGCTAACACCGCCAGTCTCAAAACTCAGTATGAGCGGTATCTGTCACTGAAAAACTCAAATGCCATCAGTGCGCAGCAACTCGATGACGTCAAACGCCAATATGATCTGGCACGAGCGGAGCAAGAACAAGCTAAAGCCAACCTCAACAACGCGCAAACTACGCTTGACCGCACGGTCGTTCGAGCGCCAATTTCGGGGAAAACTTCTCGTGCGTACATCGATCAGGGCGCTTTAGTAACCGCTGGGGCAAACACCTCCATGGTGGACATCTCACAGCTTGATCCAGTCTATGTCGACATGAACCAGCCGATTGATCAATTGATGGAGCTTAAAAAGTCCCAAGGGTCATCTGAGATTGGCATGATCCGCTTGAAACTGGGAGAAAGCTTCTACCCCGCCTCAGGTCGACTGATGCTCAGCGAATCACAGGTCAACCCCGAGACCGGAGCGGCAACCATACGCGCTGTCTTTCCAAACGAAGATCAAAACTTACTTCCCGGCATGTATGTCACCGCACTGGTGAACCAAGGAACTCAAAAAGCCGTGTTACTGCCGCAAAGCGCCATCCAGCGCACCCCTAAAGGTGACGCTCAAGTTTATGTGGTTGACCAGCAAGGTATCGCCAAGATCAAACCAGTCGTCACTAGCGGGCTTTATCAAGGCAAGTGGATCATTAGCCAAGGGTTAAACCCCGGCGACCGCGTGGTTGTTGAGGGTGCCATGAACGTGCAACCCGAATCTGCCGTAACTGTGCAGAGCGCTTCAGCCGACCAAGGCGGCGGTTCAGCACAACCTGCTCAAAGTGAACCGGCAGGCGAATCAGCGCAGCAACCCGCTCAACCTAACGCTGAATCCGAGTCCTGATTCGTTAACTGATCAACCCAACAAACGCTCAAACCCATCATTTGAGCCTGAACGTCTTAATTAAGGGACGCTATGTCACGGTTTTTTATTCACAGACCCATCTTTGCTTGGGTAATGGCCATTATTGTGATGCTGGCCGGTGTGATGGCAATTCTAAATTTGCCCATCGCTCAGTATCCAAAGATTGCTCCGCCTGAAGTCTCGATTTCATCTAACTACCCCGGCGCCTCTGCCGAAACGGTAGAAAATGCGGTAACCCAGGTTGTCGAGCGGCAGATGAAGGGCATCGACGGTTTGATGTACATCACCTCGACCAGCTCATCCAACGGTCAATCGTCAATCACGCTGACATTTGAAAGCGGTACTGATCCGGACATCGCTCAGGTTCAGGTGCAAAACAAACTGCAAGCAGCAACTTCCCGCCTACCTGAAGAGGTTCAGCGCCAAGGGATCACCGTCAACAAATCTACTGGCGGCTTCTTAGTGGTAGTGGGCTTTATATCCACTGACGGCAGCATGGATCGCAGTGACATCTCAGACTATATCAGTACCAACCTGCTTGATCCGATGAGCCGAGTTGAGGGCGTAGGCGACATACAGGTGTTTGGCTCCCCTTATGCCATGCGGATCTGGCTGGACCCTGAAAAGCTGGTCAGCTACTCACTCATGCCAAGTGATGTGATTGCCGCGGTTCGCGCTCAAAACACTCAAGTTTCCGCAGGACAGATCGGTGCTATGCCAGCGGTGACCAGCGAGCAAGTGATTAACGCCACCGTGACGGTGCAAAGTCGACTGCAAACAGCGGCCGAGTTTGAAGAGATACTGCTCAAAAGCACAATTGATGGCGCCAGTGTCCGCCTCAAAGATGTTGCTAAAGTTGAAATTGGTTCAGAAAACTACGCCACCAACTCACGCTACAACCGTCAGCAAGCCGCCGGTATGGGGATCTCACTGTCTTCAGGTGCCAACGCACTTGAAACCCGCACGTTGATTGAAGAACAGATCAACGAACTCAAAGATGGCTTTCCACCTGGTTTGGAGCCAATCTACCCTTACGACACCACGCCTTTTGTCAAACTCTCTATCGAAGAGGTAATTAAAACACTGGCTGAGGCTATCTTGCTGGTGTTCTTGGTCATGTATCTGTTTCTGCAGAATTGGCGAGCGACCATCATCCCAACACTTGCGGTGCCGGTTACGCTGCTAGGCACATTTGCCCTTCTGCTGTTTGCAGGGTATTCCATCAACACGCTAACCCTGTTTGCGATGGTTCTCTCTATCGGCCTACTCGTCGATGACGCGATTGTGGTGGTAGAAAACACTGAGCGGATCATCCATGAAGAGGGCCTAGGACCGGTTGAGGCCACCGAAAAGTCGATGGATCAGATCGGCAAGGTGGTGATAGGTATCGCGGTCGTCCTATCGGCCGTGTTTATTCCCATGGCGTTTTTTGGTGGGTCAACCGGCGTGATTTACCGTCAGTTTTCCATCACGCTGGTAGCCACTATGCTGCTCTCAGCATTTATGGCCCTTACTCTGACTCCAGCTTTGTGCGCCTCACTGCTGGTTGCCAAGGATCAAGAAAAGAAACCGCATAAGTTTTTCCAAAAGTTCAACGAGCTGTTTGATAAAACGTCGCAAAAATATCAAAACTTCGTCGGTAAATCGATGCAGAAAACACTGCGTTATGTGGTGATCTATGCAGCAATTATCGGGGTGATGGGACTTTTGTTCTTGCGTATCCCTGGTGGATTCCTGCCCGAGGAGGATCAAGGCCTACTCTTCTCACTGATTCAACTTCCCTCAGGAGCCACACAACAAGAAACTCAAGTTGTGCTTGAAAAGGTTGAAGACTACTTTTTGGATCAAGAATCCGACGCGGTAGAAGGTGTGTTCGGTATTACTGGCTTTAGCTTTGCAGGACAAGGCCAAAACGTCGGCCTAGCCTTTGTGCGCCTGAAACCGTGGGAGGAGCGCGCAGGGGACGATCTAAACGCTCAAGCGGTTGCAGGACGTGCAAGCGGATTTTTTGCTCAAACGATCAACCAGGCACGAGTTTTTGCCTTTCCGCCACCAGCGGTGACCGAACTGGGCAACGCTTCGGGCTTTAATTTGCAATTACAGGATACCGGCGGTATCGGACACCAGGCGTTGATGAATGCACGCAACCAACTGCTCGGCATGGCGGCGCAAGAAACCAAACTGGCAGGCGTGCGGCCAAACGGTCAAGAAGACTCCCCCGAGCTCAAACTCAACGTAGATCAGCCTAAAGCTGCCGCCCTGGGTGTTGGCTTGGGTGACATTAATCAGGTGATCTCAACTGCATGGGGTAGTTCTTACATCAACGACTTCATCGATCGCGGTCGAGTGAAGCGCGTTTATGTCCAAGGCGATGCCCAATCTCGCATGACACCCGATGATATCTACCGCTGGTACGTTCGAAACAACCAAAACCAGATGGTCAGCTTCGCCTCTTTCTCAGACACCGAGTGGTCTTATGGGCCGCCGCGCCTTGCCAGGTATAACAGCTTGCCCAGCATCAACATACAGGGCGGAGCGGCTCCCGGCGTGTCTTCGGGCGAGGCCATGGACATCATGGAAAATCTGGTGGGTCAACTTCCAAGAGGCGTTGGCTTTGAGTGGACGGGGCTCTCACTTGAGGAGCGCAAATCAGGCGCTCAGGCTCCTATCCTCTACGCCATATCCATTTTGGTCATTTTCCTGTGTCTTGCCGCACTCTATGAGAGCTGGAGTGTGCCTTTTGCGGTGCTTATGGTGATACCGCTTGGTATCATTGGTTCGCTGCTCATGACTTTTGGGCGAGGGCTGACGAACGATATCTATCTACAGGTCGGCTTGCTGACGATTATCGGGTTGTCAGCCAAAAATGCCATCCTGATCATAGAGTTCGCAAAAGAGCGGGTCGATGCCGGTAAATCGTTGTTTGACGCGGTTACCGTCGCCGCTCGGCAACGCTTGAGGCCAATCATCATGACCTCGCTTGCCTTTGGTATTGGTGTGGTACCTTTGTTTTTAAGTACGGGTGCTGGCTCGGGCTCTCAAAATGCCATCGGCACAGCTGTGCTTGGCGGAGTGATCAGTGCAACCATACTCGGGGTGTTTTTCATTCCACTATTTTTTGTCTGGATTTATCGCATCTTTAACAAAGATGAATCCCCAAACAGTGAACAAGGGTCAAATGGATAATTTAAAACACCCCTCTCAAGCGACTGAGATTGCACTGAACAAACCAATGAGAACATTGGTGTTAGCAGTCAGTATCGCTACTCTTAGTGCTTGTCAAAGCTTTACGCAGATTGAGAACCCTTCGGCTCAAGTTGATCTTGATCGCACCTATTTGTCTGATCAAGCCAATGCTGAAACACTGAATTACCGGACCTACTTCACCGACCCCAAACTGGTTGCTGTTATCGATCAGGCTCTATCAGATAACCGCAGCCTCAAGTCAGCAGTTGCTGCGGTGAGTGAAGTTCAAGCCAGGTATGATATTGCCAAGATCAGTAATCTTCCTACGCTTGCGCTTTCATCTCAGTACTCGCGAACGGGTGACTATGGGGGAGATCCTCAAACCATCACCGATGTGGTGCAGGATGTTTTTCCAACCCCTAACCAATACTCAGCTCAGCTCGCACTCAGCGCTTATGAGATCGACTTCTGGGGTCGGGTTAAAAATCTTAAAGATCAGGCGCTGAGCCTGTTTTTATCGACCAATTTCGCTAAAGAATCAGCGCAGGTCAGCATCATCTCGCAAACCGCGCAGACTTGGGTGAGTTACAGCTATGCGCTGGCGCAAGTTCGCCTAGCAGAACAAACCCTTGATAACCAAATCAACGCACTTGACCTCAACCGTAAGCGCTTAAACGCAGGAATTGACTCTGAGTTGTCGGTGGTACAAGCTCAAACTCAAGTTGAAAATGCCAGACTCTCGCTAGATCAAGCGCTGACTCAGGTAAAACAAACACAAAACGCACTTGAGCTTTTAGCTGGTGGTAAGGTTGATCCCTCCCTGCTCCCTCCTGCCGCCATCGATCGCATCACCAGAAAACGTGGTGCAACCCCAATCAGCTCTGAAGTTCTGCTGCTCAGACCAGATGTCAGACAATCAGAGTTTGAATTACTGGCTGCTGGAGCCAATATTGGAGTAGCGCGCGGTGCGTATTACCCCAGCGTTACTTTATTTGGTAGCACTGGTACGGCCACGACTCAGGCGGACAAGTTGTTTACTGCACCCACGTTAAGCTGGACTTTGGGTAGCTCAGTCAACTTACCCTTGTTTGACTTTGGAAGACGTAAAGCAAACCTAAAAGTAGCAAAGGCTCAGGCAACTCAGACGCTTTATAACTATGAGCAAACTATCTTAACTGCCCTTCGCGAAGTCGGTGACGTGGTTGCCTTTGATGAACGAATCGAGAGTCGCCTCAATTCTCAATCCAGACTGGTTGCTGCCGCTGATCGCTCATTGGAGCTTTCTGACTTGAGGTTCCGTGCTGGTCTGGACAGCTACCTAAACGTACTAGACGCTCAGCGCTTTTTATTTCAAAGCCGACAGTCAGCCTTGAGACTTAAACAGCAAGCCCTCACCAACGAGATTGTCATGTTCCAAGCTCTTGGCGGTAACGACGGAGTCGTGGATTTCAGACCAGAGCGTGTAGAGCGATCGTTTGGCCCAGCAGGTGACCCTGATCGCTCAGCCATAAAAGACTTTTTTGGTAACTTGTTTTCATAGGCAAAGGTAACTTAAGCAGATGAGTAGCGGCAAAGAGGGCTATAGCGATTTACTAAAAGTAGTTGAGTCAGATTTCAACACCATGGATCAGATGATCTTTGGGCAGCTCAATTCCAAAGTGAAACTGGTCATGGCGGTATCTCAACACGTGATACACGCTGGCGGTAAGCGTATGCGTCCTCTCATGGGGCTGCTTGCAGCCCGAGCCCTGAAGGACGAGCCATCCAGTGACGCCATGAAACTGGCCGCGATTACCGAGATGCTGCACACGGCGACTTTAGTTCACGATGATGTGATTGACTCATCCAACCTGCGCCGCGGCGAACCCACCGCAAACGCTACTTGGGACAACCCCACTGCTGTGCTGGTAGGAGACTACCTAATCGCCCGTGCTTTTAATCTGCTGGTCGAATTTAAAAACCTCGAGCTACTTGAGCTGTTTTCTGCCGGTACCTGTGACATCGCTGAGGGCGAAGTGCTGCAATTGCAGCACCAGCACAACCCTGAAGCGACTGAGGAGGATTACCTCGCCATCATATTGGGTAAGACTTCTCGGTTGTTCATGCTGGCAACAGAGGGCATGTGCTTGCTATTTAATCAGCGCGAACATCAGCAGACATTTTCCGAATTCTCTCGTCACTTTGGAAATGCCTTCCAAATGGTCGATGACATACTGGACTATGCTTCTGACTCCTCAGTCTTGGGTAAAAATATAGGCGACGATATCGCCGAGGGCAAGCCAACCCTACCGATGATCCGCGCTTTGAGCCAAACCCGAGATTCAGACCCTAAAGCTTATCAGCTACTGAGCGCAGCTGTATCAAGCGGGACTTATGAGAGTATCGATGCGGTCATAGAGGCTGTGAAGATGACCGACTCTTTGGATTATTGCCGGGAAAGAGCCATGGATGAGAGCGCAAAAGCTACCGGCTGTCTTGAGAAACTGCCGGCGTCCAAGTATGTCGACACCTTAAAATCTTTGACTCAGATTTCGATCAATCGGATCAACTGACGTAAATTAGGCATAAAAAAAACCCGCTGTAGAAACAGCGGGTTTTTTTTAGTGGTATGGAGTAACTACTCCTCCCTAGATAAAGAATCAAAAAAGTCTCTTAATTCGTTGGGTATGCTCTTCTGATTATTTGGAGCTGGCTGGGATTCGAGCTGACTGTTCAACAAACTTTGTTGGGTCGGGCGCTCTCCCAACACAATCGATATCTGCATGGGCTCAGCGTTACGAAGGATACCAGCGGTGATCGACTGATTGGGTTTTTGCCTAGAGATATACTGAATCAGCTGATTGGCGTTTTTGATATCAAGGCCGTTTAAACTCTGGATAATGTCTCCGTTTCGAAGACCAGCCAAGTCTGCTGGACCGCCCGCCATAACTCCGCCAACCAAAACACCTTTTTGAGCTGATTCAATTGAAAGGGCCGCTGGGCTACCGCTTGGTGCAATACCTACTTCTATACCCAACCAACCCCGAGTAACCTTGCCATCACGGATGATTGAGCGCATCACCTGCTCTATCAAAACGGTTGGGATCGCAAATCCTATCCCGTTATTGCCGCCCGAACGAGAGAAGATCGCGGTATTGATGCCGACCAGTTGGCCGTTTAGATCAATCAGCGCCCCACCTGAGTTACCCGGGTTGATTGCCGCGTCGGTCTGAATAAAGTCCTCAAAGGTGTTGATGCCCAGTCCACTCCTACCCGTGGCTGAGATGATACCCTGAGTAACCGTTTGTCCAACGCCAAAAGGGTTGCCAATCGCAAGCACGATATCCCCAACTCTGACTTCAGACCCCTTAAAAGGAAGAGGCTTGAGTCCTTTGAGGTTCACTTTAATTACCGCCAGATCACTTTCTGCATCAGCGCCAATTAATTGGGCGCGCGCTTCGGTTCCGTCATTGAAGTTAACTTTTATATCGTCAGCACCAGCAATGACGTGGGCATTTGTCACGATAAATCCGTCTTCAGAAACCACCACACCTGAACCCAAGTTGGCTGATTCTCGCGACTGATTGGGAAACTGCTCTCCAAAAAACCTCTCGATCATTGGGTCGATTGCTTGAGCTGAAGAGCCTGCACTGGTTGTCGTATAAATATTGACCACCGAGTTGGCAGTTTTGGCTACCGCATCATGAAAGGAGATCACGCCCAGTGGGTTGGCAGGCTCAGCAGATGACTGCGGAGCACTCCAAACCTGAGGCTGACGATCAGGGTCTAGCTGAGTCAACACCCACCAAAATAAAAAACCCGTTGCAAGCAACAGAATCCAAGGGATGACAATCCAAAAAGTTTTAACATAACGACTAGTCACTGACATCCTTAATATCTTTTATTAGTTGAAGAGATATTTGGTTTGACCCAAACTTAATTGTGATGGTAACCAAATCCTCAAGCTCGCTCAGTATGAATTTGTTATAAGCTAAAGAACCCACTTAACTCCAAACCTACTTATGGGCTTGTCTGCACAAACGCTTGAAAATCACCTCAATCAACTGCTCAAGCCCGAGCAGTTCAAAGACTACTGCCCTAACGGCCTTCAAGTGGATGCTGGTCAACCCATCACCCACTTGGTGACTGGTGTTACCGCATCGCTTGAACTGATTGAGGCTGCAGCTGATATCGGTGCACAGGGCATACTCGTGCATCATGGGTATTTTTGGAAAGGTGAGGATGAGCGTCTTATCGGCATGAAAGGGGCGCGAATTCGAGCCCTGATCAAGAGCGGGGTTTCGCTTTTTGCCTACCATCTCCCACTAGATGCTCACCCAAGCTTAGGTAACAACGCTCAGTTAGCTTCCGATCTGGGATTAGAGATCACAGGGCCTATGTTTAAAGGTGAGAAAAACCCCATCGCTGTTATGGCAACGCCTCAATCTTCTATAAGCAATCTGCAGATGGCAGATCGAATCTGCCAAGTGTTAGGGCGCAAACCACAGCATATTGGCGAGGGGTTCGAGCGGGAATTAAATCTTATAGGGCTCTGCACAGGGGCCGCGCAAGATTGGATTGATCAAGCGGCACTTCGAGGATGCGATCTTTATATATCAGGTGAGATCAGCGAGCGCACCGTACTTAGCGCTCGTGAGCTTGATATTGACTATATGGCTGCAGGTCACCATGCGACTGAGCGCGGCGGTGTGCGAGCACTGGGCGCGCAAATAGCAAGTGATTTAGGTCTAAAAGTGTCCTTCATTGACATCGAAAACCCCGCTTGACTCAACTTTGGGGTCAAAAACCATAAAATGGCCATTTTTAAAGCTCTTTTTGTGTAAAAAAGTATAAATTAACGACCGTTCACTCAGATTCCCTCTTGGTCGGTCTGAAAATCCGCCCATAAATTTGCTTGTAACAAATCTCGTGGCTATGATACGCGCACCTGTTTTGACAAGAGTCATTTCACTCAACTGCCTTAAGTGTGCAATTTGCATACGAACACAGCTGGAGTAAGACGATGCCAAACGTGACAAATAACATCATAAATCGCCGGAGTGCTGTATTGGCTCCGGTTTTTTTAGCCGCCTCGATGAGCCTGCTTTCAACCCACGCCTTTAGCGACAGCACCCAATTGGGTCAGGTTGTTGAAAGAAAAAAGCTAATTGTTGCCGCTACGCCCAACAATTCAACCGTGTTCAAATCTGACGGCTATATGCACGGCTTTGGATATGACCTGTCTAAAGGTTATGCCAATCAAATTGGTGTTGATTTAGATGTGCGCATCTTCACGTCACAGGCTGCTGCTCTTAAGGCAGTTAAAAAAGGCGATGTGGATTTTGCACTCACCTCAGCTAACTCTGTAGCACTGGAGCAGATTGGCCTTGCGCCAGTTAACTTAAGCTGCGGCGATAAGCCTTCTTTGTACCGCTTTGGATTAGACGCAGAAGTGAACTGGAGTTTTGCAGACGGCTCAGATCCACTTGCCCAGCAAGCGACCAGCTTTATCTGCAGCCCCACGCAAGTCGGGATCAACAAAAAATTAGCAGCGTTTTACGATCAGAGTTTGCTCAAAGACACTTACAGCAAAACTCAGTTTGATAAAGCCATGCGCGACAGACTTCCAGCCTACAAGGCAAGCTTCAAGTCAAACGCCGAGCAGCACAAAGTCGACTGGCAACTCTTAGTTGCCATGGGTTATCAAGAGTCTCACCTAAAGGCAAATGCAGTATCCCCGACTGGCGTACGCGGTCTCATGATGCTGACCAGCGCCACAGCTCTGTCTATGGGCATCACCAATCGTACCGACCCCAATCAGAGCATCAAGGGCGGGGCAAACTACATCCGCCAGATGCAGGATCAGTTTGATCATGTACCTGAGCCTGATCGCACTTGGTTTGCTTTAGCTGCTTACAACATGGGTCCTGGCGCTGTTAGATCGGTTCAAAAGAAACTCAAGTCACAGGGTAAAAACCCCAACGATTGGATGGAGTTTTACGAGTATCTGAGCACCAACTCAGCACGTAATTCGCGCTATACCCAGTGCATCCACTACGTGACTCGCATCCGTACCTATCTTGAGACGATCAAACTAACCACCTGAACAAAACTGCCAATAAAAAAACCAGAGGATTTCCTCTGGTTTTTTTATTGATCAAAATTGTGTCTGGCTCAAGTTTGATTTGATTCTGGCTTGGGTTCTAGTTTTGGAGCTATGCCGGTATGCGCAGAACTTGACCTGGGTAGATCTTGTTTGGGTCGCTAAGCATCGGCTGATTGGCCTCAAAGATCTTCATGTACTTGTTGGCATCGCCGTATTCTTTTTTAGCGATAGATGAAAGCGTATCACCCGAGACAACCGCATACATACTGCTTTGTGGCTCATCAGCTTCAACCTTAATATGATCTTCAACACTTTCCACATGCTGAACATTGCCAACAGCCAATATCGCTTTTTCGCGATCTGCCTGAGAATTGGCAATTCCCTCGATGGTGGCTTTATCAACATCGCCGTCGTATGAAACTTTAAGCTCATCAATTTGTAAACCCAGTTGCTGGATGCGCTCTAACAGTAAGTTAGCAATATCTTGCGCTGAGGGTTCAGACTTCTGGGCCGGCTCAGAGGCAGGAGTTGCTGCTTCTTTTTTAGGCTTAGGCTCATCGCGCTGAAAGATCCTGTCTCTT